>Ga0136642_1000335_pt1 | contig 26536 bp, 22 predicted proteins | sample LowCatLa1302831Y_FD_115313 | JGI IMG/M metagenome (GOLD analysis project Ga0136642, IMG submission 115313) | Freshwater microbial communities from Lower Cathedral Lake, Yosemite National Park, California, USA - 13028-31Y | ecosystem: Environmental > Aquatic > Freshwater > Lake ... | reverse complement strand
GAATGCTCGGGTGGACGGGAATGCTTGGGTGGACGGGAATGCTCGGGTGACCGGGAATGCTTGGGTGACCGGGGATGCTCGGGTGACCGGGGATGCTTGGGTGGGCGGGAATGCTCGGGTGGACGGGAATGCTTGGGTGGACGGGAATGCTTGGGTGGACGGGAATGCTCGGGTGACCGGGAATGCTTGGGTGACCGGGGATGCTCGGGTGACCGGGGATGCTTGGGAAAAATCCCCGCTTTTTATTATCGGGTCCAAGCACTCGCTTACCAATACGAAACGCGGGCACATCCAGATCGGATGCAAGTGTATGCCATTCGACTGGTGGCTCAGTAAGGAGGCTGAGGAACTCGCGATCGACAAAGGGTACACCGAGGAAGATCGCGCCGAGTATCGCGCCTACATCGATCTCTTTAAGAAAGTCGGAAAGTAACCATCACAAATGAACACCATGACTGAAGAACCCCAGGCGGCAGTTGTCACCGCCACATACGACCCCGAGGACAACAAGATCCGCCTCCGATGCTCAGAGAGGTTCAGCACCGAGGACTACACCCGAGTCAAGTCGGCTGGCTACAAGTGGGCGCCACAGCAAAAGCTGTTCGTCGCCCCCATGTGGACACCAGAGCGGGCCGACATTGCCATCGAGTTGGCCGGCGAGATCGGCGACGAGGACACCACCTTGGTGGATCGCGCTGCCGAACGCTCTGAGCGATTCGAGGACTACGCAGAGAGGCGCACCGAGGACGCTGTGCGCGCCAAAGAGGGTGTGGAGCGCATCACTGGACCAATCCCATTGGGGCAGCCGATCCTCGTTGGTCACCACTCAGAACGCCGGGCGCGGAAGGATGCCGAGAGGATCCAGTCCGGCATCCAGAAGGCAGCCAACCTGTGGAACACCGCCAAGTACTGGACGCGCCGAGCCGAGGGGGCTTTGCGGGCTGCTAAGTACAAGCAGGCGCCCGAGGTTCGGGCTCGCCGCATCAAAGGCCTTGAGGCTGACCGCCGGAAGTTCGAGCGCCACCAGCAGACGGCCGCCAACGAGCTCAAGTTGTGGCATGGCATTGGCCCAATCCCTTCGTTGGACAAGGCGCTGTGGATCACCAACAACTTCGGCAACCACTCCCGCTGCTTCCCGCTTGCGGAGTATCCTCGAGTTCGGGAGGGCGCATCCAACTACGAAGGTCAGATGAGCCTGTGGTCCGCGTTGGATGGCGGCGTGATCCTGCCCGAGGTGGCCCGAGACATCGCCGTCGCCTCATGCAACGGAACGATCGCTTGGGCAGCCCGGTGGATCACTCACATTGACAATCGACTGGCGTACGAGAAGGCGATGCTGGCAGAGCAAGGGGCGTCGGCGCTCATCGAGCCAACGGCTCGACCCGCTCAACACCCACTGCTCAACTACAAGGTGGACAAGATCACAGCCAAGAAGTGGGGGAGGATCCATGAGTTTCACCAGGTTCACCTCACTAAGGCGGAGTTCATGCACATCAACTCTAGTCAGAGAGGTACCCTCGATGTGGGGTTGCATCGGGTGAGGTTTGCAGCTGTCAGCCGTGACGATGCCGGCAAGGTGGAGATGTTCCCGAGGATGCGGTCCCAGTGGTTCGCGGTGTTCCTCACCGACAGTAAGGAGCATCCAGCACCAAAGGTTGATCCGATCGTCGAGGAGCGCCGCGCTGAACCGCCACGCCTGATGCGCGAGCCGTCCGCTGCTGAGCGGAAGATTGCGGCGAAAGGTGGGGCGCTGGGCCTCGACGGGCTGAAAGAATCTCTCAAGGCCGGCGTGCAAGTGGTAGTGGCCGATCAGCTGTTCGCCACCCCTCAAGGTCTCGCCAATCTCCTCGTCAGTAACGGCGATCTCGACTCTCGCATTCGAGTCCTCGAGCCATCGGCCGGCACTGGGAACATCCTCAGAGAGATTAAGCGCCGGATCGCGATCGACGAGCTAAGTGACGTCGAGGTAACCGCGGTGGAGATCGATTTCAACCTCGCCCACCGGATGGCCCTGGATGGGCTGCAGGTCTTTCGAGGCGACTTCCTGACGTTCACCCCGGAGCAGCTTGGGAAGTTCGACCGCATCCTGATGAACCCCCCATTCAAGGACGGGATCGACATCAAGCACATCCAGCACGCCCGCACCTTCCTCAAGGAGGGCGGTAAGCTCATCGCCATCTGCGCCAACGGCCCTCGCCAGCAAGACCAGCTGATGCAGGCGGCATTCGACTCGGGAGGGAGTTGGGAAGACCTGCCGGACGGATCGTTTGAATCCGTAGGCACCAACGTCCGCACGGCGATGGTCACCTTCGAGGCTTGATCTGTAACGCCGCCCCATCGGGCAACCGGTGGGGCGTGGTTGGAGATTCACCTATGGAACAACTCATCATCAACATCATCAGCTCAAAGCCCGACAAGTTCGGGAACCAGTACCACATGGTGACCGCGTTTAACCCGGTCAACTGCAAGGTGGTCGAGGCAACAGCCGGAACCCACAACAACATCGCCACCGCTGAGTTCCACATCCGCGGTCGCTGGCCGCAGACTGGTGAACCCCGGTGGGTTATCAACCGGAGCGAGATCCCGATCCGCCAGTTCAACCGTGAGTCCAAAGGATTGCCTTACGCTGGGTGTGACCCGAAGGAGATCCTGGCGTTTCTGAGAAAGGAGCTGGAGTAATCCCATGGCCTCCCACGGACACAGCATTCAACAGGACCACCTACCTCCCGGAATTAAGGAGACCGGGCGGCACGAGGATTGGGATGTAAAGTTTGACGCCTGGCTACTTCGCCGAGGATTCCACGACGAACTGAGGCAGCGGAAGTCGAAGCCGGCATTCCTCAAGAACTCCAGAACCAACCACACCAAGAAGAGAAAGTCATGAACTCAACCCATCACCGCATCCAAACCCTGGCCCGCAGAATCCAGAGGGACCAGACGGAGTTTGAGATCCTCAAACAGGAGATCCGCAGGTCTCGCCAGTCCCTCGACGGCGTGGCCACCGTGTACCGGGTCCGCGAGACTCGGGTTAAATCCCACACCCGCCGCGGTTTCACCGCGGTTCGCATCACAACCTGATCTGGACATCGGACCACGGTTGTCCTACCCCACCAGAGACATTTCACCCGCCACCACCGGAACGCCTCGGTCGGCAGTGGCGGGAATACCAAACGAGGCATCAACATCACTACATCACATGAGCGAGAATCAGCAGTTCGAGCAGTTCACCATCACACGCGACGGACAGCCGCCTCTAAAGTTTACGGGGTGCCAGATCGGGAGCGGAAGCAATCACTCCCACGAAGGCCCCAGCCAGAATCGCTGGACTGAGGTTAGCATCTACCGAACCAAGGGTGGGAAGATCGTCCTCAAGGTAACCCACCGAAGCCGATGGCAGGGGGAATCCGATCGCACCACTGCGACATCAGTTGCGACCGCCGCCGAGGCGATCGATTGGCTGAAGCTCGACGACGGAACGCTGGGCGGAGTTTCGCAGGAGGCGCTCAGTCAGGCTGCCAAGAGCGACTTGGAGTTCGCCTCGGCGTACGTCGAAACCGTGGAGTGAACCAAGGATGCCACATGAAGAAGACCACTTGGACAACCTACTCAACCCGCGGCTACTCGCACGACGTGGCTAACGATCCGGTCAGCACAGGCGGGGTTCATCACCACCAAGTTAGAAAAACCAAGAGTGGATGGCAGAAGCGGATACTCCAATCAAACGGAAGGTTCCAGGCGCCTGGACCCGTAACCGCGATCGCTGAGTCGGAAGGCGAGGCGAACTTCGCCACAGCGAAGAATATGCCATGAAGACCACTCAAATCGAGGCCAACAAGGACCTCAACGACAGCATCCAGAACAACGCGATCCTCCGCGAAGCCGGCGTGAAGCGAATTCACAAAGGCTGGTACACGGTCAAGTACAACGGAGTCCGACTCGACTGTTCGACGGTCAAGTCTGCGAAGCGGAACAAGCACGGATTGATCAAGTAGACAAACCGTCACCACCAAGCCCTCCACATCGGAGGGCTTTTTCTTTTCAACAATCAGTTACCCACATTTGAAGGTATCCATCACATGAAAATCCTCTCAGTATCCGACGACGCCAAGACGGTGAAGGGCGAGCCGTTTGGATGGCTCACTGGAGTCGTCTATCTCGCGCCCCACAAGTTGGCCGGCGGGCCGAACATCTGCCCGTTCGCAAGCCCCCAGTGCATCGAGCTCTGCCTCAACACCTCGGGCCGCGGGCAGTTCAACGCGGTCCAGCAGTCCCGCATCGCTAAGACGCGATTCTTCCACAACCACAAGCGGGACTTTCTGCAGCAGCTGCTTGGCGAGTTGACCGTGTTCGAGGTCACCGCACGCCGCCGCAACCTCCGCCCGTGCGTTCGGTTGAACGGAACGAGCGACATCAAGTGGGAGTCGATCCCAGTGTTCGACGGTAAGTCTATCATCGAGCTCTTCCCTAGGGTCCAGTTCTATGACTACACCAAGAGCCCTGTGCGGATGGAGCGACAGCAGAAGGGTGATGGCTGGCTATCGAACTACTACCTCACGTTCAGCCGCAGTGAGCACAACGAGGCTACCGTGCGGAAGGTGATGGCAAGCGGTGGCAACGTGAGTGTGGTGTTCAACGCCACACCTCCAGCCCGCTGGAATGGGTTTGCCGTGATCGACGGTGATCAGAATGACCTGCGGTTCCTCGACCCCCGCGGTGTCATTGTCGGTTTGAAGGCAAAGGGTAGCGCCCGCAAGGCCACCGAGGGATTCGTCGTCCACACCTGATTCTATGGAACCAAACTACACACCAGAGCAGCTCAAACGCTGGAGCCGAAGGAACCACTTCTTCTGCCAGCTTATGACCGGAGAAACACTCGACAAACTTTGCCCGAAGGATGCAGATCTGTTGACTGCTGCACTCAACCGCCAGAACCTTGCCCACGATGAAGCCCTGGCGGTGGCGGCTGAGATTGTCAAAGGGCTCCCAAAGGTTACCACGGAGACTAATGAAAAGCCAGCTTGACGGCGTTACCCTCTAGTGAGATTGTCCAACCACATGGGCAGATCGCACGGCCAAATTCTGTGGGAGAGGTTGGATAAGTTCCCGCCTCTCTTCCTGCGCCTGCTCGCCCGCCATCCTCGCGGTAAGCCGCTCACTACGCTTGAGATCTCCAAGCGATCCGGACTCTCCGCACTTGAGGTGCATGCGATGAGTTGGCACACCGACTGGCGAGGCATCGACATCCCGACGGCACGGGCCTATATGGCTGGCGTTGGGATCGACCTCACCTGCAGGAAGGACGTCCGGAGAATCCGGATGTACATTCGGTCGGCACCGAAGGATCCGCGCATGCGGTTCCCTTACCTCCGGAAGTCTCCAGAGTGGGAGAGCTTCTATCTCCCACTTCTCGTCACACTCCTGAAGCACTTGAAGCGATGAGTCCTCGAGAGCGACAAAATCTGTACCAGCAGCGGGTCAATCATACGGTTCGAAAGAACGCGGAGATCATGCGATTCCGGTCTAAGTTGGCTTCCCAGCTGGCGGATGCCAAGCGCAAGCACGCCTCCCGCATGAAGCGTCTGAAAGCGGAGTGTGCAGCGAAGGTGTTGCGAGTGACCATCGCGATCCAAAAGAGGTGCGCTTCCGAGGTCCAGGACCTCGAGCATCAGCACTTCATGCAGCACCTAAGAAAACAGGGGGTTCCCATCCTCCCGGCTGAAACTAATCGATGGGCGAATGAGGAGAAACAGCATGCGACTGTACAAGCCACGGGGTGAATCCATCTGGCACGTTGAGGTTAAGACGGCTGGCGGCGCACTGAAGTCACTCCCTACTGGGTGCGAAGATAAGGATGACGCACTGGTTGTCGCAAAGGCCGCGCACGTTGCTGAGCTTGAGAAGGCTGGAAAGCGACTTTCCGAGGAGGTGGTAAACACCATCGTCAACGACGGCCCAGTGGTGGTGCAGGCCGCATTCGAGTCCTGGGTGGACTGGACTAAAATGGCGATCCGATCTGAGCGAACACGAATCAACAACATCCAAACCGTTGAGCAGTGGATTTCTCAGATGAACATTGGTCAGGTCAACGTCGGGACCGTGAACTCGAACCACATCCACGACTGGGTTAACGACCCGAACAAGGCTGACAAGCTCGGCACTCGGGCATTCAAGCTGTCGTGCGTGAAGAACTTCATGGGGTACTGCCATGTGAAGCGGTACATCATGCGTGATCCGTCGCCACTGGTGACCATCGACTACCGGGCAATCTCGCACGAGCAGCGCGAGACCAAGCATAAGGTCGTTTTTTCGGACGGAGAAATCTCCTTCCTGCTGAGCAACTGCGCCGGAGAAGAGCCTCCGTCCATTTCGCAGGGGTTCTTCAAGGCGTCTATCATACTAGGTCGAGATCTCGCTCTACGCTTGGGAGACATCTGCTCTCTGGAGTGGGCGTGCTTTGATTTCAAGACTGGACTGGTGACGGTGTGGACTGACAAAGCGAACACGCGGGTGCAGATCCCAATGACTGACCGCGTGGCAAAGTTGGTGCAAGGGATGGAGCACACCCACGGGAAGCACCTCTTTCCTCTGGAACGCGAGATCGCCATCGACCCGAAGCGCCGAGCAATGCTGAGCGTTATATTTGGAAGGTTCCTAAAAGGGCTCGGGTTTGAGGAGCACTCTTTCCATTCGCTTCGCGCCACTTTTGCCACAGCGATGGCAGCGAAGGGTGCGACAGTCGATGAGATCGCCAAGGCACTCGGCCACTCCAGCAGTGGCCCTACCAAGTCGTACATCCGGAAGGAAGGCGCCGCGAATGTGGCGTCGAAGAAATGATTTCAGCACGGGTCATTGAGGGGGCTGATCGCCGGGGATGGCGATGTAACCAAATGACCGGTTCAGCTAGCGACCTGAGCCCGTGCTCCAAACCTTTCAGCAGAACGAGAGCCCCCGGTGGCGCACACAAGGATCCGGGGAGTGACACCACAGCCCCTCTCTTGCGTGTGGAAGTGGTACGTGCAACCCGTACTCATGGAGCGCAAGACGCCCCGGTGCTCTCGCCAAATTTCAACCCTTCGGCGCCTCGTGGATATGCACGTCTCCGGTGACGGCAAGCGGTGGGAAGGCTGCGGACTTCTTGCCCTTGTTTTTCCCCTCTCGAGCCTCGGCCTTTTTGGCCTCGATTGTGGCGGTGGTGAGGGATGACTCGCGGACACGGTCGTACACGTTGATCACGGCTCCGACCAGTCGGCTCCTGTCCTCACGTAGAATCTTCTCGCGGTCGGGATTGTCGCATTCCTTGATCTCGTCGCGCACCTCCTTGATGTCGGCCATGAGGTCAGCGAACAGCTTGGCCACGCCACCGCTGGCGTAGTGGCGGATTGTAGCGCAGTGCATGCGGCCAAAGTCAGCAAAGGCTATCGCTTGAGTGAGGGCGTCACCGGTCACGCCAATCGCCGTGAACCCCTCCCGGACCTGCTCGTCAGCCTTCTTCACTGCGGCCACGAGGTCACGCTCCTGGTTGACCACGGGCAACGGCTGCCTCGCGATCGTCTCGACTTGGTTCGGGATGGTGGCCCCAGGTAGGTACGACTTCAGGGCTGGGTCCTGGTTGACCACCTTCTTCAAATCCTTCTTATCCATCCCCAGCAGGCCAGCAGCGCCGGCAACACTGCCTGCCTGGTGCAGGGCGATATGGATCCTTCTCAGTTTCTCCTCAGCTGACGTTAGCGTTCCCTCCATAAAAAGTGGCACCCCGAAATCAGGGTATCAATTCACCAGCAGCGTGCGGTAGTCGGCGGTCGCATGGCTCTTGAAGGAGTCAGTGCCGGTGAACGGTTTGATTCCGGTGCCACCGCGGCGGGTGATGACCTGCTGGCCATAGGCGTTCAGGTTTCGGATCGCCGTGGAGACCTCGCCGGCACCACCACCCATGGCGGACAGCAGGCGCTGGTACTCCTGGGTAGATGGGCGTGAGGCGAACACCGACTTCAGCGGGTGCATGCCTTCGAACATCGACGCCACCTTCTCGTAAGGATCTTCGCCCGGGAACTCGCGGACGGCTGCGCTGATGGCGTCTTGGTACGACTTGCGGAAGTCGCCGGCATCATTGGCGTAGGCTGCCAGCAGCATGTTCGACACGAACGGCCGTACGGGGTTCGACATCACTGCAGAGCCGCGGCCTGTCCGGAGGTCCATCTCCATCTCGCGGCCAGCGACTCGCAGTTGGTTGCTCACGTTGATGCGTCGAACCAGCCGAGACTCAGCGTTGTCGAGGCCCAACAGCCCGTTGATGGCGTCGAAGTTCTGCAGGTAGCCGGAACCACCGGTTGCCGCAAAGAACGGCCGCATGACCGTCTGGTAGGTCATCGTGCCATCCTGCTGGTAAATCGTGGCCAGGACGTTCTTCATCGCCAGCGCAGAGCTCACGGCGAACACCCGGCTGTCCACGCTGAACTCCTTGGTTGTGGATGCGTTAACGATGGCGTTCGGGATTTCACCGATAATCCCGAGGGTTCCGAGCCTACTGGTGGCATCCAATAGCGCGGCCGGCAATGTGGCGCCGGGCTTCAGTGAGAGGACGTTGGCCTTCTTTTTGAGAATGTCCTCGTCGTACCAGTCTCGCAAAAATGCGAAAGCAATCGACGCCGGCAGGACGCCGAGCATCAGCGCCTCCATCGCCCCAGCGAAGTAGCGGAGGTCGGTCTGAGAGTGGGCGCCGCGCATGGTCTTGGCTACGTCGGCGGTCTTGTACAGGGACCAGCCCACCAACGGGGCGACGATGCGACCGGCGAGAGTGTCCTGCGTCCAGGCGGGCCGGGTGACCGGGCTGGAGTTGAGCAGGATCTCGGTCTGGGCGAGCGAGAGCGCCGCCTGGACCTGGTTGAAGTCCAGAGGGTCCTCGCCGCGCAGCCGCTTGCGGGCGGCCTCCTCAAGGCTGATCCCGCAATCAGCCATCTTGGCGGCGAGAAACTCCCAGGCGCGATTGTCGAGCTTCAGTCCGGTAAGCGACTTACCGGTGTACCCGAGGCTCTTGTGGCTGAACCGGAAGTTGAGGTCGGTTGCGTCAGCTGGATGCGCCTTCAGGTAGGCAGCGCCCTTGTCGATTGCTCCATTGACCGTCCGCAACCACTGGCGGGCCACTGCGCGGTGCATCCAGATTGAACCCTGCGTGAACGGGTTCATGAGCTTCAGCGAGGCGAAGGCGTGGTCGTCGTCCTTGGCACGGCCTATGCCAGCCTCGAGGCCAACCTTCACCCCCTTGGCGGCGCGAACTGCGGCGGCGCGGGTGAGCTCGGCCGCCATCTTCAGTCGCTGGTCACGGAAGCGGTCCTTGATGGCTGAGAACGACAACTCGTCTCCCAACTCCTGGTTGTACCGCTCGATCAGTGATCCAATGCCCCGGCGGCCGGTGAGCGCGTCGAAGTCGGTGAGGCCGTTCTGGTTCAGGATGCGAGTCTCCTCGCGGCCGGCGAGGTCCTGGTGAAGCTGCATGCCGAACGCCTGAGTCAAGGTGCCAGCCGCCTCGAGGGCGACATTCTTGAAGCTGCCGGTGATGAACTGCAGGCCTTCCTTGGAGAAGCCGAACTTCCTGAACGGAGACTCAATGAGCGTCACATAGTCGGTCGCCGCGGTGGCGAAGCCCTGGACGGTAGCGCCCGCCATTGTTCCGAGCAGCTCCTGGAACACGCCGGCATTCTGCTTGGCGCCATTAAGCTCGGCCATGAAGGCATTGTGGCGGCGCTCCACCGAAGATAGCTCAGCCAGATTGGCGGCGGCGTTCTGGCGGGCCACCTTGTTTCCGCCCTCGTTCATAATGCGGTCGTACTCCACTCGGCTTCCGCTCTGCAGCTCGCGCTGCGCCCGCTCGTACTCGTCGCGGAAGTTCTGCAGCTGCGTTCGAGCCTCGGAGATCGACTGCTTCCAGGCAGTCTGCTTGTCGCCGAACGCCGCCTGTTGAGCCATCAGTCGGATGTACCTCGTCCTGTCGTGGTAGCCGTATTCCTTGTAGCCCAACCACTGCCACGGGTAGTCCTCGCCTTGGCGGGCATTGAGGAAGTTCAGGCCGGCATCATCGCCGTCATCGAGCGTCATGCCGGTGGTGTCAGAGACCTGCATTAGCTCGGAAGCATACCGCTGGAATGTGGCGAGCGTTTTCCCAACGAAGTCCGGAAGTGTTGACGGGTCACCGCCCTCGAGGGCATGCAGTTTCTCAGCGAAGGTGACGACGTCGCCGCCTGAATCCCGGAGGGATTGAACAAGGTTGTCGCGCTTCGCCATGTCGGAGACCCCCCGGACCTCTGGTCCGTTGAAGTTTGACTTCCCGGTCTTGCTGACGAGCGGCGTCACGAACTTGGTGACCACCTCAGGGGTGAATCTGCTGGAAAGCGTGGCCCTCAAGGCATGTGGATCCGATGCGTACAACGTGGCCATGCTTCCGGCGCCGAGTCCGGTGTCAGTCAATCCACCTGGGAGGCTGATTGGCTCACGCCAAGCGGTGGTCATCGCCTTGGCGAGGTTGCGGATTTCAGTGGTGATACCGCGGGCGGAAGTCGTGAGTGAGTGGCCGATTGGATTACGCAGCACCACGCGGCCATCCTTCATGACGTCGCTCACCTTGAGTCCGATTGTGGCTCGGTGGTGGTTAACGATGATGTCGCCGTTTTTTCCAGCGAGGCGGAGTAGGTGATCCACAACCGGCCGCAGCTCGGTAGGCATCGGTGAATCTTTTGCCATCCAATCCACGGCCGCTTTTACCAGCACGTTCTCCTGCTGATCTTTCGACAGCGAGGCATCCAGTAAGTCCTGCCGAGTCTCGAGGTATCCCAAGGCGCGGTCGTAGTACTGCCGCTTGAACTCCGTCGGGTGGAGCTTTGAGATCTCCACGCCCTTGCGCTGGACCTCGTCGAACTCATGGAACGTCTTGGCGTCAACAGAACGCAGGCGCTGCTCGAAGTTAGCGACGAACGATCGCATCATCTGGGCGCCGTCCTTCGCTGGCCGAAGCCCGAGCTGCTCTAGTCGGTCTGCGGTTGAGCCTAAGAACTGAATCATTAGCCCAGCAGGTCCCCGGCGGACGTTAGCGTCCAGCTCGTCAACGTAGAGCTTCGTGAGCCCGTCCACTTGTCGCGCCATCAGGTTGTAGTTCGACGTCCCCTCGAGGCCTTTGTGAGTAGCCATCCACTCGCGCATCTTCTGGACGTCCTGCTTAACCTTGGCTCCGTCGAACTCAGCGCCGCGCTTTAACACCCGCCGGTTCGGGTTGGTGTGATCTCCATCGAACACCTCGGCCTCACCTTGGTTGGCGTGGGCTGGTGCGTAGTAGGTGGCGTTGTTGTAGGCCTTCCACTGCGATCCGACATCGTTTGTTGACTCGATCTGAAGCATTCGCTCCAGCGACTTGATTCGAGTGTTTAGCGTGTTGTCGATGTCGATGGCAAACTGCTCGCGCTCGGCAGCCAACTTGGCCTGATCGATCATCTGCCTGTGCTCACTCTTCAGCTCCTGCAGGCGGGTTAGGATCCGCTCACCAGCGGCTCCGACGCGCTTCAGTTTTGGTAGGTCCTTCTTGGCTTGATCAAAGGCGTCATCCCGGGTGCCCATAGCCATCGCGATGATGGAACGAAGGGTGGAGGATTCCCCGCTGGACCGTGTGGAAAGTAGATCCATCACGATCGGCCGCTTCCTGCCGAACTGGATCGCGAGGGCGAGCGACGCCGGATTTTTGAGTGGCGCCAGGTTCGGATTCGTCGATGCATTGACGGCCTTCTGAACATCCGCTGGCGCCGAAGCCTTCAGGTCTAAACCAAGCTCAGACAGGGCAGCGATGGCGTCAGAAAACAGTGGCACATTGGCACGTACCGCGGACCAAGCGGAACTCAATGCGGCCCTGCGTCCGGATGCTGACGACAGGCCAAGCAGCTCAGCAATCTTTCCAGCGCCAGTGTCCTCACGGGCATCCATGGCGCGGCGCAATTCCTTGATCAGCTCCTTGCCGATGAAGGTCATGTCCTCGTACTGCTTGATAGTGTCGTGAAGCTCGACGTTGGTCTCCGCGATCCGCTCATTGATTCTACCAGAGCTGAACAGCTGCTCGGACTCTCGGCGGCTCTGGCGAAGGTTGAACAGCAGCGACTGCAGCGCGTTCAATGCGTCACGAGCCATCTTGGGCGCCTCGCTGTGCTGCTCGAGATCGTGGATCGAAATGTTGTCGTCCACCTTTGTGGTGAGGCCTTGAGCTGCCAGCGCCTGGTCAATCGCCGCCTTCGCCTCGTCCGGGAGCGGCATCGAGGCAGAGAACAGGTCGTTGATCATCCGTTGGATGGCCTGAGGCTCGGTCAGGATTTTGGTTCCGGACGATGACTTATTGTTCCCCTTGGCCTCCCACCAGCGGATCATCTCGGACATCGTGTCTCCGAGGTAGTTCTGCAAGGCTTTCAACCTGGATGCCTCAGCAACCACGTCAGCGGCGCCATCACTGTGGTCAACAGTGAGCTCAGACCCGGTCCCGAGAGTGCCGTCCACGTACCGATTCCGGGTATCAGCCTTCCCGTCGGATGCCTTGATCGCGTCACCCTGTAGGCGGTGGTGGTTTTCGATCAGTGATTGAGTGAAGTGGACTGCGGCATCCAGGGCTGTCGATTGCACCGGACTTCCGACTCCGAACAAGCCTTTGAACCCTTCGATCAAACCCTTCACAACGCGGGCGATCATTCCGGTCACCACCTCATAGACGTTCGTCGCCTTGGAGGATCCCAAATCGAGTGCGGCCGGCACTGTCTTGAGACCTTCCTGGAACGAGGGATCCCGCATCGCTGCTGCCACAAACTCATCGAACACCACAGCGCGGTCCTGGCTGTCACTCTGCTGCCACTTGAGGCCGGCCTTCAATGCGCCATCAATCACACCCTCGAGGCCAACAACGGCGTCGCGCAGCGTCTGGTGAACGCTGGTTGGGTTAGTCTCGATCTGGCGGCGCAACTTCGACGTGAAGGCGTGAAGCGACTCCTCTAGGATAGTCGCCTGCAGGTCGTCTTCAGTCAGATGGGCGCCAACAAACGCCGTGATCGAATTGTCTCGGAGGTTGTACCGCCCGAGCTGCTGGGGCAGCTGGCTCTTCTCAGCGAGGCGAAGTGAGACGCCGTCAACGCCGGAAGCCTCCATCATCCCCTTGGCCACTGCAGCGCGGACAGCGCCGGCCTCAGTGCCGTCGGACGCCGCGGTGATCGCGATCTTCCGCAGCGCCTCCTTCAGGGAGGGGTACTTCGCCCGCATGGCGTCGGTAGAGAGTGGTTGGGCAAGGTTCGCTGGAGCCAATGACTTCAGGCGCTCGATGTTGAACAGAATGTTCGAGATCGAGTTTGGCATCAGCGCGGGCGGGACCAACCGGCCAGCCTCAAGATCAACGTCGTCGTGAGCCTCTGGGTCCACTTGAGCCATTCGACTGCGAACCTCTGGGGCATTCTCATGAAGCGCCTCGATCTCGGATGCGATCTCGCTCAACTCCGGCAGCGTGGTCGCCTCTTTAAGACTCCGCTGCAGGTCCATGAACTGGTCATCATCAACAGCGCCGGAGTCCGCGAGGCTCTGTAAAGATTCCCCAACCTGACGCCGCATGTCCAAGATGCGGTTCTTCGACTCAACAGTGTTGGCGACTACAGGTTCTCCGGAGGTTCCACCGGCTTGGGTTTCTCCGCCACCTGTTGAGGCCGAGCTTGGCGCTTGGTTCCCGCCCGGGCTTGCTTCCGTCTGGACAGGGCTATCGCCTTGGCGGTTAACGCCACCATCTCCTGCAGCTTCTCCGCCCGCTCCGGGCCGATCACTGACGCTACGCTCTGTGGTGCTTTCATTGGTTCCATTCTTGGGGATTCCGATCTTCTCCGCCGCTCGCTTGAAGCGGTTGCTGAACGTCGCGATCAGCTCTGGCATCCCCTCGGTAATCTTCTGCAAGGCACCGCGTCCGGTCTCGATCTCGAGAGAGTCCGCAACGGCCAAAATCTCCTTCGCAAACTGGAGCGCCATCGATCGAGACAGATCCTTCTCGGACCCGCCAGCCTCCATGATCTTGTCATGGAGCTTGAGCATTTTTCCGGCAGTGGTGGACTCAAGCAGCGACCCAAGCATGCCTTCAGTGTTTCCGGAGTCGACAAACGACTTTGCGGCAACAGTGAACTCAGCAGTGAAGCTGTCCCAGATCGACTTTGCGATCTCGTGCTCCTCGGCCGATAGCAGGTCTCCACCATCCAGCTGGTCGCGATTCACGAACTCCTGCTGCTGGTCCGACAGCACCGTTGAAGTGCCGGTTGACGCCACGTCTCCGCGGCGTTCCTTTAGGATTCCAAACTCAGACTTGAAGGTCTCAACGTCGGCGATCTTTCGAACACCCTGATTACGCTCCGAGTGCAGGAGCATGGATGCGATCGGCCGGTAGCCTGCAGACAGCATCTCAATGATGCCCTGAGTAGCACCCTTCTTCTTGGCGATCTTGTTCTCAACGGCAAACCTGAACCGCTTGTCGATCACCAAGTCCTTGCCGGTGCGGCGATGGGACGTGGACATCAGGACGCTTCCATCGGGAGCCTCCCAGACGGTGATTCGCTTTGAGAACGACGAGCTCTCCGATGTGGATCGGGCTCCGGTGGTGAGCAGGGTGCCGAGGCGCTCAGCTGCGCCATCTCGATCGTGGGAATCTGTGGCGTCGTCGTAGCTCTTGATCAGCTCAGACATCAGCTGGCCAGCGGGCACTGCATCTCCAGCCTCGTAGTAACCGTGGACGGGAGCTTTTTCATTACCGCTGTGATCCGCGTCTACGTGGTCTTCTCCGTCGTCCAGCTGGGACGTCAGCGACTCTCTCCCACCCTCGGCAATCTCCGCTGGTGTAGCCTCACCGCTTGCCACCACGGATTCGCGGCCGGTGGTGACCGGTTGGTTGTTTACCTCATGGACGTCGATGTCATCCGGAGTGATCGCGTCGTCCGTGGCTGCCGCCTTACGGGTCACGCGATCCTCAGCGATGGCCTTCTGGCGTTCAAGGGAAGCCAAGCGCAGCGCGTATCCCTTTCGGCCGCTCTTGTCACCAGTGATGCGGGCCTCGGCGTCCTTAATGAAGACGGATAGTCCGTCACGACCGCCGTACTTCTGAATTTTCCTCTCAAGCTTCGACTTGCCATCGGCGTCGGCAGCATCGTACTCGGCAGCCAGCGACTTAGCGTTTTCCAAACCAGCCGATACGTGCTCAGCCTCCCCCTTGAGCGCGTCGATCTTCGACTGGATCGAGTCGAGGTTTCGCTTCAGGTAAACAGCGTTCTGCTTGGCAACCTCGGCCTCGTCAGCTCCAGCATCGCCTGCAGTAGGCGCTTCCGGATTCACTGAGGACTGTGTCTCGGACGGGGCAGCAGTCTCCACAGCAGGCGCAACAGTTGAGGACGCCGTAGAATCCACAGCCGGAGTCTCCAGTGAGGCTGCCTGCTGGACGACGGGTGATTCCTGCTTGGATTTGGCCTCCAGCTTCTGCTTGGCTTGGTCCACCACCTCGAGGTTCAGCCGGCGAGCGGCCTCCGGCCGGAGGGTCGCCTCCTCAGCGATCGTGTCCTCGCCGGCCAGCTTCCGCTTGGCGAGTTCTCGGATGCCGTCAGGGTTGATTCCGTACTCGGACGCCAGGATGTCCTTAGCGTCTCCAGGCGGCGGAGTGCCGCCGCCGGTAGCGTCAGCGGCCGGCGAAGCGACCTCGGTAGAAACGGGCGCTGCGGGCTCGGCGCCGGGCACTGCCGGGACGGCGGAAGTCTCCTGGGTAGTTGGGGCTGGCTGTTCTGCGTGACCCCCGCTGAAGTGCATTGCAGCCAAAGGGGCAGCGGCGATGCCGCCAGCAGCGCCACCAACTCCGGCCTCAATGATCTGCTTGATGTCCTTCGGTGTCAGCGAGAGGTCGAGCTTGCCGGTCTCCGCATACTTCTCGGCGGCGATCCCAACCAGCTCCTGGAATGCCTCGGTTGAGGCCTCCATAGAGACGTCCTTTGGAACTTCCGACGCCAACCTTGCAACGAACCCCATGAACCCTTTGCGGGCGGTCTCGTCCACCGGCCGGCCGGCGCGAGCAATGATTCGGTATGCTCCGGACTTGTGGAGGATGTGCTCCGGAAGCGCGGTGTCAGCCAGCGCGGCAGGGAACGCGGCGACCACCGCCACGTTGAAGGCGTCCTCCGGCTTGACGTTCGGGTTGGTGATTAGGTTCCCGTAGATCTCACCGCCGGACAGCGCGTAGCTGTTGGCTAAGTTTGCCGCGGCGCCGCCCAGGTGAGACAGGACTGCCCGGGACTCCTCGCGGACCAGCTTCTTGAGTGCGGCGTCGCCGACTCCGTGGAGCGCGGCCTTTTCGATCTCCTTCTCGGTCCAGCCTTCAATCCCAGACTTGATCAGGTTCTTGACGACCTGCTTGCCAACGAGGCCTCCAATGCCGCCAGAGACCGTGCCGGGGCCTGGAGCTGCCATGCTACCGGCCGCGGCACCGATCGCTGAGGTGGCCATGGACTCGGCGATGGAAGGCACGGCCTCACCCATCTTGCCGGCGGCGTACTTCACGGCATCACCAACGCCGTGGACATCACCCATGCTCTCAATGGCCGGCCGGTGCTCTTCAGCGCCGGCATCGGCCTGGGTGTCCTTGTACTTGTTCAGGAACCAGTCACCGACGGAACTGTGCGGATCCTGAGTCACCGCGTGCGCCGCCATGGCTCCAGCACCGTACAGCGTGGACTTCAAGCCTTCGTACCCACGGGCAGCCCCGCGGGAGAGCTCTCCTCCGACGGTTGCGAAGTTGCGACGACTCTCCGCCTGCTCTCGATCAATGATCGCCTGATGGTCGGAAGCGAAGTCTGGGTAGTCCCGGAAGATGTCGCGCCCCTGCTTCTGGAACTCAGGCGCCATCTGGCCGAGCTTCACGGTGATCTGGTCATCCGGAAGGCTGGCGTCCTGCGGGGTGGTCTGGCGCCACCAGTCAACGAGTTGGTTGGCCATGGTGTGTCAGCGGAAGTTGCCTTGGAGACCGCGGAGGTAGGCTTGGTACTGCTCCGGAGTTTCCTCTGGAGACATTGATCGAACCGCGAGTCCGGCCAGCGGGTTGGGACCTTGGAGTGCGGTGGATATGTTCTGCATGGTTCCACCGACCGCCTCGAATGGGGCCATGGCCATTTGAGCTCCACCGGTAAGCATGCCAAGCGGGCCGCCCGATTGATCCGGCGCTGGAGGTGGAACTGTGCCGCCAAAGATTGCCGCCGACCCAGCCTTTGCCAGCCTTCCGGTTCCACGTAGAACATCCCCAAGACCGCCAGAAAACTGACTCGCACCAGCACTGGCAACCGGCATGTCCGGGACTGCGGATCCAAGATTTGTGAGGTTTCCAGCCATCCACGGCAGCACACCCTGAACTCGATCAGGCGAAACAGAAGCGGTCGCAATCGCGGGAGATGTTGCGGACGGTGAGATCTGAGCGCCAGGGGGAGGCAGTGGTGGGAGGGATCCCTTGTTTCCACTGGAAGGCCCGGCGTCAAATGCTGCTGGGTCAATCCGAGCCCGCTTGTTGAGGGCCGGGAACGCGGTGGCCATTCGATCCATCGCTTGATCGATCTCATGCATCGACTGACCGATCGCCTCCTTGCGGGCGTAGTTGGTGTTCCGAAGCTCCATTGCATCAGCCCGTCCAGCCTGGATGTCGCTGCTGTGGATCTGCATGGCTGCTTCCAGGTTGACCTGAGCGATGGCCTGAAGGGCGGATGAGTTGGTGAGGCCGATAGGCTTCTGGCCGGAGGCGATCAATGCTTGGTCCTGAGGGGACAGCTTCTTCAGAACATCAGGATTATTTGCTGCCAGCATCCGGATCGTAAGGTCGCCAATGCGCTTCGCGGTATCCCGGTTGGTCTCGGGCTGCGTCATGGAGATCGTCACAAACTCCTTCAAGAGTTGTGACTTCCTGTCAGCCAGGGCCTGGAACTGCTGAAGAGCCTTCGCTCCATCCGGCTGAGACAGCTCCTGCTCCTGGTAGTCCCCTTTGGCCTTCTCCTTCGCCTGCTCAGCCCTGTTGAATTCGGCGGTCTTGGTGTCTAAGACAAACTTCCGAACCGCGCTGATGTTGGCCTTGTCGGCACCAACCATTCCCATGCGCGAGGCGTCCTGGCGAATCTCTCCGTCGCCCTTAGCTGCAAGGTCCTGGTTGAGATTGTGTCGCTTGGCATCGGAGGCTCTAGCCTCAAGCTGAGCGTCAGACATCTGCGCGGTGTCTTCGTTGGGAAAAGCCTGAGTCACCTCACGAACCAGGTCGGTGCGGTGCTTCAGCGCCTCGTCGGATCGGTTCTCGTTGCGGCGGCGAGCATCTACTTCTTCCTCATGCTTCCAACCCTCACCTCGGGTCTTGTCGGCGTAGGCCCGCTGATCCGCGGTAAGCGTCTTGTCGTAGGCGCGATTGTCCAGGACGACGCCTCTGTCATAGGCTCGGCGGTCACGAAGATCACGCTCGGCGCCGAGGCGATTTCCGTACGCAGTTAGCGCCTCAGTAAGAGGGCCAAGGTTCTCGCGGAGAATTGCTTGAGGGTCCATGGGGTGTCCTTTATCCGGTCGGCATCAGTTCGTGTTGGAGCGCCACATTTGAGGCTCCCGATGCAGCGCCAGACCCCCAACCAGATCCACCAAACATGGTGCCCTTGGATTGGAGGTAAGAATTCAGCAACGCCCCACCAGTTTGGGAGAACCCGCTGGCCGCAAGCTGCCCGGCGCTCGCCACCGGCTGCACCTGAGGCATGGGATCCGCCTTGAACGCCGACGGACTGATCCGGAAATAGTCCAAGGGCTTCATCGCGCCAGTCACTTGGCTCCCGAGGGCCATCGTGGGCATCTGATCCAGCTGCATCAGCTGTTGCGCCCGATTCACCGGCATGTCCACCGAGCTGAGCTTCAGCTTGGACATTTCGTCCGAGAGGTTCCGCTTATCGGTGGCATTGGTCAGCACCGCGCCAGAGGTGGCTTGAGAAGCGGCCTGACGAGCGGCGAGGGTGGCGGCGAGGAGGCGGTTCTGAGCGTACGACCCAGTGCCAGCGAACCCCTTCGCGGCGTCCTGGGCGCCCATCTGGTTCACGGCATCAGCGAGGCCCATGTCGATCGACTCGCCCTGACTCTTGGCGGCGTTCAGCCTGGCGGCCAGTACGGGATCGAGGGCGGCCTCTCGGGTTTTGTCCAGGGTGCCGTTGTAGATGCCAGCGATGGCATCGTTGCCAGCATTGATGGTCGGCCGCAGCTGGTCGACGATGGCCTGGTAGTGCGCGAGCTGGGCCTGGGGGTCGTTCGGGAACATCGCCAGCGCCACCTGCGCGGCCTTGTTTCCGAGCAGGCGCTCAGTGCCGGCATCGAGGTACTCAGGAAGCACAGCGGAACCCGATGCTCCACGGCTGTCCTGGAACATTTTGTAGTTCAGCGCATTCGTCGCGGCGACGTTGGCTGCGTTGAGCTCGTTGGCTTTATTCTGGGCAGAGCTCCCCAGGATGGCTCCAACCGTACCGCTGATGAATGACATCTGTGTAGTCTCCCTCTCCAATGAACTGACCCGATGCCCTCATTGAAGGGTAACGCCTCCGCTAAATCAACAGTTCAATGACTTGGAGTAGCCGCGTTCCAATGGGGTGTACCCCAGACTTTGATAGAGCTTGGATAGACGCTCAGGCTGCAGGGACTCCAGATGGACCATGTTGGCACGCACGCATCCCGCTGTTTTAGCCCACTTTTCGTACTCTCGGATCATCCTGATTGCCCCGCTTCCTCGGCGGTGCTGAGGAAGCATAAACCACCACAACTCAGTGGCTACCTTATCGCCTGTGAACAGCTCCTGGTAGGTGACTGCCGCAAGCGCCCCCTCAATGCCTAAACTCCCAAACGATCCAATGATTGTTCCATGGCCGGACTGAACCAGCTCACGCATGTGCGGCTCGAAGTGGCTGGGCTTGAACTTGCCATGGAATCCGGCCTCTTCGAGAAATAGCCTGCCACCTTCAAGGCAGAGGCTAACCTCGTCGGGATAAAGGTGTCTAAGCACTGAGTTGTTTGACGCCGTCGGTGAACTCTTTGATTCGGGCAGTGTGGTCGGCGCTCAAGTGGTCACCCTCCCACGCGGTGTCCACGGACCTGGGCTCACCATCGAGCCACATCTGAATTGTAAGGAACGCTCCACCCATTGGGCCGATCTTGGCTCCGTGGGTTTGCCCCGGATGGACGCGCAGGTTAAGGCCGTAAGCCATCGAAGTTGAGTATCCAATGCCATCGGCTTGGAATTCCGCCATGCCAGCCTCTTCGATCACTGGGACGCCATTGTGAGTGAGGTGTATCTGACCCCACAGGTAAACCTGGATCACGTCGACGCCAGGGTGGGAATGCTCGGGTATGTTAGAGTTTGGATCGCACGTCCAGAGCTGGACCTGAAACGGTCCATTTCGGTAAAGCGTGATTCCAGTGAAGGCGCCAACTCGCACCACGCCATCCTTGAACGGTGGTATCGGAATGGCGGAGCAGTTGCTGAAATACTGACAGGAAAACTCGAACAGAGGATCTCGTGGAGGCGCCTCTTGTGTGGGTGGCTCCTGAATCGCTGCCTGCGTTTCGTCGAGTGGGGGATTGTCGCTCATGTGACGGTGAGTGTGGCGGTTGCGCTTGTGGCGGAACCTGCAGCATTGGACACGGTGGCATGCACGAGCTTGCCGGTATCAGATGCCGATGTTCCGGTGACGGTGAGAGTTGATGTGAACGTGTTTCCGCTGGTAGTCTCAGAGTGGGAGAACCTGGACCCGGAGATGTCGGATCCGTCAAAGTTCCATTGCACTGAAATACCGTAGGTAGCGGTCACTGAGAATGTGGCAGCGGTGCCATGCCCCACAGATTCAGACGCCGGCTGAATTGTGATGACCGGCAGGTTTGATCCAGAAACCAATGCCCCGCTGGAAGTCACAGCGCCAAGTTGGTCTGGGTTGAAAGCGATAGCGGTGACGCGAATGTCCCAGTGATCCATCGGACCATCGTCGCCATTCTGTATGGATCCCATATTCAGCTGCCCGGATCCGTCATTCTGACCCTGACGGCTCCATGTGAGAGCGGCGCCAGCTGGATAGTAAAATTGAACCTGAATGTCGGTCGCGCTTCGGAGGATTCGAGCTACCGGCCAGAACCACTCATTCTCGCTGCCTCGAACCGTCGACCAGATGGCGCCAGCATCCACCTCGGTTCCAACCTTAATCACTAGACCGCTAACGTGCGTGAAGTCGGAGGTTTTTCGCTTCAGAACCAGCTGCACGATGTCCGGAACTACTGGGTTTCCAGCGTAGGTGAGCCCGTGCGTGAATGTTACCAAGCCGCCAGAACTCGGGATTGATGCGAGGTTGGACTTGTAGGTGAAGACGTTTCTAAAGTCGGAGAGGCGAATCGGCGGTGTTGGTGTGAGCAGCTGGAACTGACCAACGCTATAAACCAGCATCACTTTTTGACCCGAGACAATGTCGTCCTTTTCGATCTGTCCGAGATAATGGTTTACGAAGTTCAAACCATCGCTGTCGATCAGTGTTGAGTCCGACTTTTTGACCTTCAACTTCGATGCTCCAACCGACGAGTGGAGGGCTCTCATTATGATCACTCGACCCTCGAGGTCGGCGTAATTAGAGATCCCAGCAGGAACTGTGATGATGAAGTTTTGTCCAGACCCAGAGTCATCCGAGTTGATGACCTGCTTTGGGGCGAGATTGACCCATGTTGAGGTTCCGGAGTTCCACACATTGATGGACCCGAAGTCGGATGGGATCCAAATAGTTCCAGGTCGCTCGCCAAGTGGCGGTTCATCTCCGATGACAACATTGCCAAGGCTCATCGCTTCCGCGATGGCCGTGATGGCGTCGCGGAGATGCATGAAATTCTCGTCAACCTCGGCCGGCGTAAGCGGGCTGCCCTTGGGAATGCGAAGCGTCAGCTGAATCTGGGTAGGGATCATGGCGTTGGTACCTTCATTTCGATGTAACGCACTCGCGGACGAATAGGCAACGGAGAATCCGGAGTCGGGGCGCCGGATGTGATCAGATCCAGTATCTGCCGGTGGTGATCATGGGAAGACAAGGAAAGGGCATGGCAGAACAATTCCCGGCCATGGGTGTTCCAGAACGCCCCTCGGAAATGTTGGTGAATCGTGGTCATCGGCCACCCGTGGAAAAACAGGTCGTTCCCGCCAACGATCCCAGTCTTTTCAGAGAAACCGCCGCCGTCTCGAATCTGGGGCCAGGTATCTCTTGGAAGCCTGTAGACGCTCACTGAGTGGCCGCGATGGAACGCCTGGACCGTCGTTCTGGTCGGGAACACGTCCAGCGCCGACTGGTCGGTGAATGATCCGTGGGGCGCCGTATCGTCGCCGCATCGTCCGTAGTGGGTCAGGTAGTCCTCCTCCCACCAGCCAACCACATCCAATGCTCCTCGAGAGACGAACATGTAGCCGCCGTTGTATGATCCGAGCATGTGCTGCTCCCAGGTCGTTGGAGGCACTGGCCAGGCCATCGAATTAGGCCCTTCATGAACAAGCCCGACGTTGGCGTCGATGCAGTCGTGGATCTGCCGGAGCACGACCTGGTCGGCGTCGAGGAACAGAGTGTTTGGGTGAAACCTTAAAGTCTCCCGGATTATCTGCATCTTCGAGAGCATCGCTCCGGGAACTAAGTTGGATGCCGAGTAGTGCTTGCTCCAGTTCGGGAACTTGGCGTTCTTCGAATCCAGGTCGTCATCCACAATGGTGTGGACCCCAAACAGTCCAAGGCCGTCGATGTGGGGTTTTCCAGCTGAATTGGTGAGAACGTAAACCGACTGCTCATTGCCGGTGATCCGCAGCGACCTGAGCATCAGCATTGCCTCAGACACCGCGTGGTCGCCTAGGGCAATGGTTGAAAACGACTGAATGTTGGTGCCGCTCCTGAATTTCGAGATGTAATCTTGCGATTTCTTAAGGAGCTCAGTGGATCGAGCTGACGTTCCAGACCAGCTTGAGTCCCGCCTGTGGTAGGTGTGCACGGGATCCGCTCGGTGGTAGCACCAAGGCACACCAGAGAGCTCCATGAGGCGGTGTGTGGATAAGTCTTCGAACACGTCATCAGGAGCGTGGTGGAAGTATTTTCCGTCGGCCGGAAGAAGACTCCCATGAACCACCGTCATGCACGGTGAGAAGCACCTGCAGGCGATCGACCAATCCCCGCGAACGGTTTCTTTACGGACCCCGTCCGAAAAGGAGTGGATCCAGTCACCAACGCCAGCCTTCTGGCCGTGAGACTCGATCTGGTCGAGTAACTGAAGGCGACCCGGAAGCATCTCGTCATCGTCGTCCATCCACATCACCCATGGAAACTGCTCAGTGAATGGCTTGGCCATCTTAGCCGCCCGATTCTTGGACTCACCGACACATGACGCCTTGGCGAACCCCAAAGTTGACCGGTACGAGGCGCTGGAGCAGAAACGCCTCGCAACGGTCAGTGTTGAATCTGTCGATGCGTCGTCCGCAATGACCAATGCATACTGCCTGCCACTACCCGAGAATGACTCATTGATCGACCTTAGGGTGCGCTCGATGAGTTTCTCAGAGTTCCTGGTGGCCATTGCCACCACTACTCCGGACTTCATGGCTGAGCTTTTGACCCAGCCTAGGAAGCAGTGGGCACCGGGACTTGAGCCGGCGCTGAATCAGGGGAGGCCGCTGGATTTGGAGCAGCATCCTGAGGTGCAGGCGTTGGCGCGGCGGCTGGGGTGCTCTTGGCCGTAGCTTCAGCGGCAGCTTGGGCGGCTTCAGACTTGGCTGCGGCATCATCCTCAACAGCCTGCCGAGCTGCCTCTTCAATCTGCCGACTCTCCTCGGTGATCAGAGCGTCAAGCGCCTGAAGAGCCCCAATGGTCCCATTGAGGTCTTTCTCGTGGTTCGAAACTGCAACCCGGAGGTTGTGGAGTTTCTTCACGAGATCGTCGTGCTGGGCGGCTAGTGCGCCTCGGTATTCCTGCAGTTGGCTGAGTTTCATGTCTCTCCTGTTTTTGTGGTTACCCGTATTTCGGGGTTTCATTTTTTCCAAAATCTCACCGGAGTCAACCCATTACGGTCACCGTGTACTGGCTGGCAGCTGGGATTGATGCGAAAACGACCGTTACCGTGCTTGTGCTCGTAGCCGTGATGGTGGATGCGTAGTTGGCAATTACATCGTCGGAGTTCCTGCGGATCGACACCTCGACATCCTTGGTGCCGAAGTTGTGCACCACGGCGAACGATGATGCGTAGTTGTCACCTACTGACTGGGTGTACTTTCGGACCAGGTTTGATGGCAAATCGCCAAACAGAAGGAGCCTCCAAGTGGGTGCTCCAGCTCCAGATGTTGGGCCGAGAAGTGCGGTGCTTTGTGCCGCGATCGACAGACCGGTTCCGCCGTTCGCAATCGGGAGGGTGCCTGACACGCCGGCAGTCAGCGAGATTTGACCCCATACCGGGACGGAACCGTTGGAGGTTAGTGCTAGATTTGCAGATCCAATGCTCAGCTTTGAGGTGACCCCTACCGCGGACTGGTACAGTACATCACCAGCTAATCCCCCAGAAATGTTGGTTGCGGCCCCGACAGTGAGGCTTGCTAGCGTTGACCACGTAGGGAGGGTGCCACTCGACTGGAGGACTGTGCTGACGGCCCCGATGGGAAGTTTGGATGTGGTTGCGCCAGCTGACTGATAGAGGAGATCTCCGGTCGCACCTCCGCTGATGTTCGTGGCTATTCCAGCAGTGCCAACCGAAAGGGAGCTCTGAGAAGTCCATTGGGGCGCCGTTGCCCCGACGTTGACCGTGAGCACCTGAGAGGCCACACCGATTCCCAGGAAGGTGGTCGCTCCAGGCCCAGACTGGTATGGTAGCGAGCCAGATGCTCCTCCTGCTATATTTGTGGATGCTAAAGAGGTTCCGGATCCGGCAGTGATTATGGTTGATCCATTTACTTGGGCGCCAGCCGACGCATTGAGCGATCCCGTCCATTTGCCAGTGCTGTCCCATAACGAAGCACCGTTGGCCACGTTCCATGACGACGATGAATTGCTAGACGCCCACCATAATGCTCCAGTGCCAGGAGTGAATCCGATCAGGCTGCTGTTTGCGCTTCCTCCGTATGCCGACTGAGTCCATGAGGATCCGTTGTAATAAACATTGGTTCCGAGATACACAGATCCCGAGCTTGATAGGACCGAGAACATCGAGTTCCCGCCACCAGGAACTTGGATCTGAGACCCGCCTGATCCGTTTCCATTGATGGAAATCAGACTTGTTGCACCACCAAGGGAAATGTTTCCAGACAGCGCCAACGACGAACTCCACTGGGGTGATGATCCGTTGGAGGTGAGCACTGAATTGGCAGCACCAATGGACAGAAAAATTGTTGCCCCAGGCCCAGACTGGTACGGCATCGAGCCAGCCGCACCTCCCGAAACATTTGATGCTCCTCCAACTGTTATGCTAGCCAGTGTTGACCACGTAGGCAGTGTACCGCTTGACTGCAGAAGTGATCCGGTTGGTCCAATCGCAAGTTTGGCAGTAGTTGCTGAAGTTGATTGATAGAGCAGATCACCTGTGGATCCCCCTGAAATCGAGGTCGCTGTTGCAGCATTTCCGCCGATGCTTAGTGATGTCGCGTTTCCAGTTAGCCCAGTGCCCGCACCGGAAAATAGAGCGGCAACCACTGATTGGGTTGTAACTAGCCCCTTCTGGAATGTAATAGTGCTGACATTTGAGGATCCAGCCGACGCTCCAACAACTGGACTTGATACGATTCCAAAAAGCTCTGGTCCGTATCCGTAAACCGTAAGTAAGCTGGGTGATGTAGCGTCGCTAACGTAGATGTCTAAATAGATGTTCGCACTTCCGTCAGATGAGATTCGTGCCTGAGTTACAATGGATCCTCCACTGTAGTAGTCTGGCAGATTTAGCTGAGTAATTGTTCCAGAGTTTCCATATCCATTCACCGCGAACAGAAATTCAACGTCAGCGTACTTACCGTTGTAAGAGCCTCTAATTACAATTCTACCTGATGACTGATTGGTCGCAGAAATCACCCTGTACCAACCTGTCGTTGTCGGTGTGAACGTAGTCTTCGCCTCGATGTTCAGCGATGACTGGAAGGTGCCAGTTACTATCAGTGAACCAGATTTTGTCTGAGTGGACGAACTTACGTCGATAAACTGAGTAGCGTGAAACCCATCAAGTAGGTCGGCGTTGAAGTTTGAGCATACCTGGCTTGACCCGGTGACGAACGGAGCCGTTCCGGGTGCCACCGATACGCTGATTGGGGTGAAGAAGGCTCTCATGAATTAGTACCCAATGATCACCCATCGGTATGTCGTGACGTTTGTTGGCGCCACCGAGAACGAGAACTTCACGGTATTGGCGTCAAAGGTGAGCACGTCGGCCTCAACTTGGTTGTTTCCGGCGTCGTACAGGAATGCCTGCACGTTGGTGGTGTTCAGGCTGTGT
>Ga0136642_1000333_pt1 | contig 26541 bp, 20 predicted proteins | sample LowCatLa1302831Y_FD_115313 | JGI IMG/M metagenome (GOLD analysis project Ga0136642, IMG submission 115313) | Freshwater microbial communities from Lower Cathedral Lake, Yosemite National Park, California, USA - 13028-31Y | ecosystem: Environmental > Aquatic > Freshwater > Lake ... | reverse complement strand
TGAAGGCGTTGTCAATCACGGTATTAAAATAGTTGCTGCCCTTGTTGGCAAAACAACTGATGGCCCCGGCTGGTTGGTGGACCCCAATCTTTTACCAATACTCTCTGTTGCATTCGTGGATGTTTGGAAGGGCGTAGGAATCGCAACACTGATTTATATTGCTGGTATCGCAGCGATTCCTCGCGACTACTACGAAGCATCATCTATTGATGGGGCCAGCGCGCGTCAGCAGTTCTACAAAGTAACCGTTCCGCTGGTTCGCCCCGCAATGTTCTCAGTAATTATTCTTTCATTTGTTGGAGGCCTGCGATCCTTCGACTTGATTTGGGCTATGACAGGTGGTGGTCCTGGATTTATCTCTGATGTGGTTGCCTCAATTAACTACAAGCAATACACCTCAGGTTATTACGGTTTATCAACTGCAGGAAACGTAATCCTCTTTGTATTCGTAACTGTATTGGTATTCCCGCTGTCGAGATTCTTGAATAAGAAAGAGGTGGTCATCTAATGGCTAAAAACAAGGATATTTTGAAGTCCAAGACTAAGTACCGCAGTATCTGGGCTGACATTATTGGAGTAACAGCCACCTTTGTAATCTTTATTCTTCCTTTCTATTTCGTAGTAGTAAATGCGGCGAAATCAACGGAAGATTCTTTCCGACTCAATATGGCGTGGCCAAAGCATTGGATGCTCTGGCATAACATGAAAAAAGTGGTCTCGGATTATCACTGGCATATTCTCAAGTCAACATATAATTCATTTATCATCACGATATTTTCAGTTGCCGCCCTTGTAATTATTAGCGGCATGACTGGTTTTGTAATCCATCGTAAAAGAAATCGTGTGAGCTCGGTTGCCAACGTACTTGTGCTCACGGCACTGGTTATTCCACCGGCCATTGTTCCGACTATTTGGGTACTTCAAAAAATCCATCTCTATAAGACTCTTATAGGAATGATTGCAATTGAAGTTGCCTACGGTTTGGCTTTTGCGATTCTTATTTTTCGCAACTTTATTGCCACAATTCCCAAGGAAATTGATGAGGCTGCGATTGTGGATGGCTGCACTGGTTGGAATCTGTATTTCCGAATCATTTTCCCATTGCTCAAGCCGGTAACAATTACTATTGGAATTATCGCCACTGCTGGTATTTTCAATGACTTCACAAACCCGCTTTATTACCTACCAGGTGAAGACAATGCAACGCTTCAGCAAACGCTCTTTAGTTATGTAAGTCGATATTCAACTCAATATAACTATCTCTTCTCAGACATTTTGTATATAACAGCATTCCCGCTGCTGGCATTTATTTTCTTCAACAAGAGAATTGTTGCTGGAATGACCGCAGGATCTATCAAAGGATAATCATGACAACTGTAGGAAATATTCGTATCGGTCGCAGCGCTGACTCTTTAGTGGTTGCACAATCACGTCCCGTAATATCATGGCAAATACTTGGTGGTGGAAGCGATATTCGCCAAGATGCATACGAAATTGAAGTAGCTACCGATGCGGCATTTACTAAGAACGTTGTTTCAAGCGGTCAGATTAAGTCCTCCTCTGTAACACAAGGACAATGGCCAGCTAGCGCCCTTACTAGTCGTGAAATTCGATATGTTCGCGTCAAGGCCCAAGTAAATGGCACATGGAGTGCGTGGAGTGCGAGAGCAACAGCTGAAGCACCACTTTTTGCAAATAAAGAATGGACTAGCAAGCCAATTGCATTGCCTAATGATCCAGGTAAAAAAGGAAAAGCTCCATCAGCCATTTTCCGTAAAGAATTTGAATTAGCTTCAACTGGAGTACGTACTCGTCTGTATGTAACCGCGCAGGGATTATTTGATATCCAAATTAATGGCAAGGCTGTAAGTGATGAATTATTGAATCCAGCGTGGACTTCATACAAGCAACGTATTGCATTTCGCACCTTTGATGTATCAAAACTGCTCAACAAAGGTAAGAATGTTATTTCTATGGTTATTGCCGATGGTTGGTATCGGGGTCAATTGACATGGGAGCAATATCGAAATGTCTTCGGTGATACCGCCGCAGCACAGTGTCAGCTCGAAATTCATGAATCTAATGGGTCAATTACAAAAATTGGAACGGACGACTCGTGGAAAGTTAGTACTGGTGAAATCCAAAATGCTGATATCTATGATGGTGTAACAATTGATTTCAACAAGGAACAAAAGGGTTGGCGGGAAGCTGGCTTTGATGATTCGAAGTGGACGAAGGTAGAAGTTATCCCAGTAATCCGGGCAAAGTTATTCCCAATGACTAGCCCACCAGTGCGGGTAACTGAGTCAATCAAAGCAATCTCTGAAACAAAAACTTCACGGGGTTCAGTTATTTATGACTTTGGTCAGAATATGGCTGGCCTTGTACGCATCAAAGTCAAAGGCAAAGCAGGAGATAAAGTAACGATTACCCATGCTGAAGTTCTCAAAGATGGAGAGCTACACCGTGCATTACTTCGTACTGCAAAGGCAGAAGATAATTACACACTTTCTGATTCTAACGAAAAAGAAATTTCACCACTCTTTACTTTCCATGGATTTAGATATGCAGAGATAACAACAACTGCGCAAGTAACAAGTGTTATTGCTGACGCGATTCATTCTGATGTTGCACGTATTGGGCACTTTGAAACTTCAAATCCCGCCCTCAATAAATTGCACTCAAATACGATGTGGTCTCAGCGTGGAAACTTTGTTTCTGTGCCAACTGACTGCCCTCAGCGCGATGAGCGTTTAGGGTGGACTGGCGATGCTCAAGCATTTGCACCAACTGCTTCAACAATTTTCGATTGCGAAAATTTCTTATCTAGCTGGTTAGTCGATCTTGAACTAGACCAACAACCAGATGGTGGAATCACAAACTTTGCACCAGATATTCCAGTTGAGCCAGGTGGAATGCATGCAAATTCTGTTGATTTTTATGGCGGTCGTGCAGGTTGGGGAGATGCAGCAACAATTGTCCCTTGGGCGCTTTATGAGGCATACGGAGATGTGCAAACACTTCGCGATCAATACCAATCAATGATTCGTTGGGTAGATTACTTGGAGAGCAAAACTGCTGCTGACAGCCTTATCCCTGAAGGTGAATTTGAATTTGGCGACTGGTTAGATCCAGATGCACCTGCTGATAAGCCTTGGGCCGCTAAGTGCAACAGCACATTTATTTCCAACTCATTCTATTCATTTAGCGCACTCTTGCTTTCAAAGGCAGCTGCTGTTCTAGGAAAGAGTGACGATGAGAAGCATTACAAGGTAGTTGCTGATCAAGTTGCAAAAGCAGCTTGGGCTAAATGGAGCAAAGAAGTTTCAGAAACTGCTACTGGATGTGCTATTGCAATTGAACTTGAGATTGCACCAGTTGCCGAGCGAACAGCGGTAGCAAGTAAGTTGGCGGCACTCGTTGATAAAGTCAATGGACGAATCTCAACTGGATTCCTTGGAACTCCACTTGTTATGCCAGCACTTTCTAAGTATGGACATCTAGATTCTGCATACAAGCTACTTCTGAACGAAGAAGTTCCAGGGTGGTTGTATCAAATCAATAATGGTGCAACATCAATGTGGGAGCGCTGGGATGCAATCTTGCCTGACGGCTCATTCCAATCAGGTGATCTTGAAAATGCTGGTAACAGCATGATCTCTTTCAACCACTATGCATATGGCGCCGTTACAACATGGATGTATCGCAATGTTGCCGGTATTTCTCCAATGATTGAGAAGCCAGGCTATGAAGAGATTCTCTTCGCACCAACCCCACATGCATCACTCACCTGGGCAAAAGCGAGCGTAGAAACTCGTTATGGCACAGCTGCAATTGATTGGAAAAAGGATGGAAATTCCTATTCAGGAACCATCACTATTCCATCAGGATCAATTGGTTGGTTTGAAACAAAAGGAAAGCGCACCCGATTTGGTTCAGGTACGCATTCCATTTCTTTCTAATTAGCAAGAAAAAGTATTTGCTCCGACTTTGATTGCATGCTTGGTGCCATCAGGCAAGATTGCATTGCCTGATGTACCTTGCGGTGCTGTTACTTTCAAAGTAAATGCTTTGCCTTCTAATTTCCATTCCACTGAAATCTCGCCATATTTTGTAATATGACGAGTATTCACATGCTTAATATCTGCATGCATGCGAGGTTCTACAACAAACTCTTGGTATGCAGCCTTAGTTGCATTCAACCCAGCGATGTAGCGATGTAGGAATGATATAACCGCCCCTTTGCTGTAATGATTGAGTGAGGCAAAGGGATTGCCATCTGCATCAATACCTTCCCACAGTTCCCATACGGTAGTTGCCCCACGATTGCGCATGGCTAACCATGAAGGTGGTGTATCTTGAAATAGTAATTCGAATGCGAGATCTAGGTGTCCGTTATCTGCCAAAACAGGTAATAGGTATGGAGTTGATAAGAATCCAGTTCCTAAATGTGTGCCAGCAGCACGCACGAGTTCTACTAATCGATTAACAAATTTTGAATGAAGTTCCGCAGGTACCATTCCAAAATCTAATGCGCGGACATAGTGCGCTTGGGTGTCCGGGTTAAGTAACCCATCAGAAGTTATAAATTCTTTCTGCCACGCATTCTTTGTATTCTCGGCAACTTTTCTATAATGCTCAAGTACCGATTCTGGTTTCCCAAGAATTTTTCCTGCAATGACCATCTGCTTGGCAGAACGATGAAGATATGGCGTTGCAACATCTGAACGATCTGCAGTCAGTAGAACGCCAAAATCTGTTGTATCAACACCTGGTTCTAACCATTCACCCCAGTGGTAAGGGGTGTCCCATAAAAATTCTTCGTGAGGCGCTGCAATTGGGCGCGACTTTTCACGCTCTGGGTGACGTTGAGTTTTCGAGCGATGTAGGCCGAAATTTATCCATTTTTCAGCTGCATCGAAGCATTCTTCTAGCGCGCGGGTATCTCCATATTCCTCATACATTGCAAGTGGGACGGCGATAATCGCATCGCCCCAACCAGCGGAAGCATTGATATGCGCCATTGGCCCCTTGAAAGATCCCGTGAAATCAGGTGGTGCAATATTTGGAACTGCGCCATCTTCGCGCTGACCAACTGCAACATCGGCTAACCACTTACGTGAGAAATCATTGACATCGAAAAGATATGCAGCAGTTGGTGCAAATATCTGCCAATCCCCTGTCCAGCCAGCGCGTTCACGTGTCGGGCAATCCGTTGGAACATCACACATATTGTCGCGAAGTGACCAGACTGTTGCTTCATGCAACCAATTGAGGCGAGCATCATTGGATTCAAACCAGCCCGTTTTCTTCAAATCACTGTGAACAACTATTCCAAGCAAGTCCTTTGTAGTGAGATCTTTAGGATGGCCGACGACGCTAATAAATTGAAAACCATGGGTTGTAAATTGTGGTTCAAAAAAATCTCCTGGGGTGCCAGCTGAAATAACCACATCAATTTGACCAGCATCTGGTCTGCCAACTCCGGGTAAGTCAAGTCTCAAGTGATCCAGTGTCACATCACCATTTGCATCGAGTACTTCACCATGAATTAATGTAATTTCTGTTCCTGATGGACCAAGATCTAGTAAGCGCATCCAACCATTGATGTTTTGACCGAGATCTACAACCTGCACGTCTTTAGAAATTCTTCTTACTGATACAGGAATTATTTCCTCAGTACGACGAACAGGTGGTGCAAATTGAGCAACAAGTACCGCATCGACAGAGATTTCCTCTGGATGCGACCACGTAGAATCATCAAAACCTGACTTGTAAGTTGCGGCATTGATCAAACGTCGATCTTCATTTTGCCCAAGAATCAAGTCTCCAGAAGTTATATGAGAAGTACCTACGCGCCAATTCTTGTTTGTAGACACAACTTCAGTGCTTCCATCCTCATATGTAATCTCTAATTGAGCTAACGCTGCAACATGTGTACCAAAGTTATTTGGCTGCTTAAATGCGCCCATTACGGAGCGAAACCAGCCATCTCCAAGGAGAATTACGATCGCATTCTTCTCACTCAGATTTGTCACAGCGAATGTTTGTACCGCTATCTGAACACCGTAATCAGTAGAGCCAGGTGTGAGCTCTTCATCACCAATCTTTAATCCATTGATAAAGAGTTGGTATTGGCCTTGAGCAGTTGCTCTAATACGCGCGCTTTTGACTTTCTTACTGCATGTAAATTCAAAACGAAGTTGATAGACAGGTCGATGTCCTGCTTCAGGAATAAGTTTTTCAACAACTTTAATCCAATGCGCTGAAAGCTCGTTGGAGTTGAATGCTAATGAATATGGTGAATGTGGATGCAATGTTTGGCTCATACCTAAGAATAATTCCTTAGGTAAATAAGGTCAATGCTTTTGCGGCATAAATAGCTTAGGAGCTAAACTTTTTTTGATTGCTTTTCGCGCGTCGGTTAAGTTAGCAAATTCCCCTGAAGCAATTGCTTGCATAGCGACATTGCCAATTAATGTTGATTCAGTTGGACCCGCTGAAATAACACATCCCGTTGCATCGGCTGCCATCTGATTGAGCAAATCAATCTGTGAGCCGCCACCAAGAATATGTAGCTTTGAAATCTTCTTACCCGTAACTTCTTCTATCTCTTCAAGTGTCTTTTTATAAGCCAGTGCCAAACTAATAAAAATACATCGAATGTAATCACCGTGGTTGTGTGGCTCTGGTTGATTGCTTTCACGGCAGAATCGAGAAACTTTATGTGGCATATCCCCTGGTGTTGAAAAGAGAAGATTGTTGGGGTCAATAATTGAACTGAATGTTGATTTCTCAGCAAGGGCAATGAGTTCAGCAAGTTCTGGAGTAAATCCTTCTTCGCGCCACGTACGGCGACATTCTTCAAAAATCCATAAGCCTGTAATGTTTTTGAGAACTCGAACTGTATTTTCTACTCCAAGTTCATTTGTTAGATTTATTGCAAAGGCATCATTGCCACGAAATGGAACAATTGATTCAATTCCAAGCAGCGACCACGTACCACTCGATAAATAAGCCTCAATTTCAGCGTTTTCTATAGGTGCGCCAGCAACTGCAGAAGCCGTGTCATGTGAGCCAGTGGCAACAACTTTGATTCCATCGAGTGGTCCATGACCACGAATTACACCTAGATCACTTCCTGGTTCATGTAGAGCGGGAAATAGACTGGTGCGCAATCCAAGTAATTCAATGAGTTCGTAATCCCATGTGCGTGATTTTGTATCTAATAATTGAGTTGTTGAGGCATTAGTTATTTCAGTAGATGCCACACCGGTGAGAGCATGATTCATAAAGTCTGGGACCAATAAAAATTGTGCTGCAGCGACATAGTTCGGATCTTCTTTTGCAGCCATCAATTGATAAATAGAATTTAGCGATAAGAATTGAATTCCCGTAGTCTGGTAAATGCGTTCTTTCCCATACTTGGCTAGCGTTGCTTCAAAGGCAATTTGATTTCGTGGATCACGGTATGAACGAATTGGTAGTAGTTCTTTGCCGGAAGAATCTAGGAATCCGTAATCAACTGCCCATGAATCAATTGCAAGAGAGGTAACTGGGCCAAGTGCCGCTGCTTTTTCAATACCTATAAGGGATTCTTTTAATATGAATTCCCAATCCCATCGCATCGCACCATCTTTAGTAATAACTTCATGAGGAAAGCGATGCACAACATTGATGTCGAAAGTACCTGTATTGGTATCGACAAGTGCAACGCGACCCGAAGTAGCACCTAGGTCAACAGCTATGTAGCGGCCCATGGTTAGCGCAAGAAAGCTGCTGCAACTCCACCATCGACTGGAATATGGAGTCCAGTAGTAAGTGGTAATTCATTTGCGCAGAGAACAAATACTGCGGCAGCAATATGATCTGGAAGAACTTCCTTCTTCAAGATTGTGCGCTGCGCGTAATATTCGCCAAGTTTTTCTTCTTCAACTCCGTAGACGGCTGCGCGTTGTGCTCCCCATCCACTAGCAAAGATTCCAGAGCCCTTTACGACCCCATCAGGATTTACACCATTGACGCGAATTCCATAAGCGCCGAGTTCTGCAGCAAGTAAGCGAACTTGATGGGCTTGATCAGCTTTTGTTGCACCGTAGGCAACATTGTTTGGACCCGCAAATACGCTGTTTTTAGAGGAGATATAGACGATATCGCCACCCATTTTCTGCGCAATCATTGCTTTAGCTGCTTCGCGAGAAACAAGGAAAGAACCACGTGCCATAACATTATGTTGAACATCCCAATCAGTAACTGATGTTTCAACAAGTGGCTTGCTAATAGATAGTCCAGCATTATTCACGATTAAATCAACGCCACCAAATGCAAGTGCACAGGCATCAATCGATTCAGCAACTGCGCTTTCATCAGTGACATCTACTGATACAGCAAAAGCTTTCTCGGCTCCACCTAGTTCTGCAGCAACTTTCTTTGCTGCTTCGAAGTCGCGGTCTGCAATAACAACGCATGCGCCTTCAGATGCGAGTCGCTCTGCAGTCGCTTTACCAATTCCTGAACCGCCACCAGTTACTAAGGCAATACGCCCAGCAAGTGCTTTTGGTTTTGGCATGCGGCGAAGTTTTGCTTCCTCAAGCTCCCAATATTCAATGTTGAACTTTTCAGATTCCGCAATTGGCTTATAGCTAGAGACAGATTCTGCACCACGCATCACATTGATCGCATTGATATAGAACTCACCCGCTACACGTGCTGTCTGTTTATCTTTGCCGAAGCTAAACATTCCAATACCAGGTACCAAGATAATGAGGGGATCTGCACCGCGCATTGCAGGTGATTCCTTAGTCGCATAACGGTTGTAATAGTCGGCATATCCCTTGCGGTATTCCTCGTGTAATTCATGAGCACGAGCAATCACAGTTTCAATAGGTGCATCGGCCGGTGTATCTAGAATCATTGGAGATACTTTTGTGCGCAAGAAGTGATCGGGGCACGATGTGCCAAGTGCACCAAGGCGTGTTAACTCTTTGCGTGAAATGAAATCAAGAACAACATCTGCGTCACTGAAATTTCCAATCATGCGCGCGTCTTTAGATGCGATTCCTCGAAGTGTTGGAGCAAGTGCGGCAGCACGCACACGTCGCGCATCGGGTGAAAGTGGCGTCCATTCTTTTACAACTGCGCCGAAAGGATCCTTGCGACCATTATCGGCTAAGAACTTCTCTGCCTTATTTATAGCCTCTATTGAGCGCTTTTCGCACTCTTCACTTGTACTTGCCCACGTTGTTAAACCGTGACCCCCAAGGATTGCCCCCTTGGCATTTGGATTCTTCTTTGCAAGTTCAGAAATATCTAGACCTAATTGAAACCCAGGGCGGCGCCAATCGATCCACAATATTTCATCCCCAAAACATTTCTTAGTTAGGGCTGGGCCATCGGCGGCAGTTGCAAGAGCAATAATTGAATCTGGGTGCAAGTGATCTACATGTGCAACATCGACAAGGCCGTGCATTGCAGTGTCGATACTTGGCGCAGCTCCACTTTTTCCAAAAGTGCAGTAGTCAAATAGCGCAACCATCTCATCTTCGAATTCAAGTCCGCGATACACATTGGCGAGTGCTTTCAATCGATCAAGATAAAGAGCAGCTAAGCCGCCTTCCTTCAAAGTTCCAAGATCTCCGCCAGAACCTTTAACATACATAACATCTACTTCAAGACCAGTCGATGGATCTTTTGTAGCGCCTTTTGCAGATGTATTACCACCGGCATAGTTTGTATATTTTGGATTACTCCCCAGGCGATTACTGCGACCTAATAACTCTTCAATTGTTTTATTACTCGCCATTAAAAATTACGCTCCCCAGCCTGCTTGGTTGCCACCGACGCGTTCAGTTGCAATTTTCTTTGCATACCCACTTGCTGCATATGCCTTCATCGGTTCTGGATCAATTCCATTATCTGCACGGAATTCGCGAAGTAACGGACGAACGTCAGTGTTGTACGCATCCATCAAAACTTCATGGGCGGCAAGTACATCCCCAGCAACTTGTGCTGCTTTCAAGGCACTTTGATCAACTGTTATTGCTTTAGCAACAGCTTCTTGTACATTCATGATTGAGCGAATTTGACCAGGAATCTTTGCCTCAATGTTGTGGCATTGATCAAGTACGTATGAAACTGGTGTTCCAACATCAAAGCCGCCACCAACATTTACTTCGTGCATGATGCGGAAGAGCTGGAATGGGTCTGCAGCACCGACAATGAGATCATCATCTGCGTAGAAACGTGAGTTAAAGTCGAAGGCACCGAGGCGCTTTGCCCGCAACAAATTAGCAACAATAAATTCAATATTTGTACCTGGTGCGTGGTGACCTGTATCAACTACAACCCATGCCTTAGGTCCAAGTGCTAAGCAATGAACAAGTGAAGTTCCCCAGTCAGGAACATCAGTGTGATAAAAAGCTGGCTCAAAGAATTTATATTCCAGAAGCATGCGTTGGTTATCACCAAGGCGCGCATATGCTTTTTCAAGTGATTCAGCTAAACGATCTTGGCGTTCACGAATACTGTCTTGTCCTGGATAGTTTGTTCCATCGGCAAACCATAATTTCAGATCACGCACACCAGTGATATCCATGATGTCGATGCAGTCAATTAAATGCGCAACAGCCTTTGCGCGAATCTTTGGATCTGGATTACAAACCGAACCTAAAAGGTAATCATCGTCTTGGAATGTATTGGAGTTGATTGTTCCAAGTGAAACTCCAAGTGATTTCGCGTGCTCAGAGAAGTTTGCATAGTCGGCAACTTTGTCCCATGGAATATGTAAAGCAACAGTTGGCGCAGCACCAGTGTATTTATGCACTTGCGCAGCATCGGCAACTTTCTCATACGGGTCGCGAGGTACACCTGGTTGCCCAAAGACCTTGAAGCGCGTACCTGAATTTCCATAAGCCCATGAAGGTGTCTCAATCGCTAGGCGCTTGAGTACTGCTTTGACCTCTGCTGCATTTGCCATCATCTTCTCTTTTCTTTATTTGAGGTAGAAAACATTTTCGAGTGCGATAAAACCTTCATCTGCATTCTTGCTGCCAAGATCTAAGAAATAAGGAGCCATAAATTTTTGCCAACGCGCATTTACTTCTTCTGCGGCCATGCCATCCTGAGCTGCTTGAAGGTCGGGAGTTTCAAAATATAAAAAGAGCGAACCATCAGCGCGATCTAGAAATATTGAATAGTTATGCCATCCAGTTTTTTCAAGGGCTGCCAACATTTCTGGCCAGACTTTCGTGTGGTGCTCTACATATTCATCCATACGCTCCATGCGAAGTTGCAATCGAAAGCCGATGCGCTCCATAGAGTCCCCCTTGTATAATTGAACCGATTCACCACTAATGGCCCAATATTAGTTTCCCTGCAAGCGTGAGTCAATAAAAATTATCTAGGGAATCCCCACAGAGACCCTAAAAGAATTGACACGGTTCAATAATTGAGAGCAGTATCGCCCACGTGAGTGCGAACCTACGCGATGTGGCCAAAAAGGCAGGCGTCTCGGTCGGCACTGTTTCAAATGTGCTGAACCGTCCTGAGGTTGTATCCCCCAAAACTCTTGAACGAGTTCAAAAAACAATCGCAGAACTCGGTTTTGTACCCAATGGTTTTGCACGTCAATTGAGATCTGGGTACAGCCGCACAATTGGATTAGTTGTGCCTGATGTTGCAAACCCATTTTTTACTGAAGTTGCACGCGGAGTAGAGGATGCAGCAAGCAAAAGAAATTACGCAGTCTTTCTCTGTAATTCCGATGAGAGTTTAGAGAAAGAGAATAAGTATTTATCAGTTCTTATTCAGCAACAAGTGCGAGGTGTACTTATTACTCCAGCGGATGCGCAAGGTCATGAATACGAAAACTTACGTGAGCGCGGAATTTCCGTAGCGCTACTGGATACAGAAACAAAGAATTCTTCACAATGTTCAGTATCAGTAGACGATGTCCGTGGCGGAGAAATTGCAATTGAACATCTGTTATCACTTGGCCATAAAGATATTGCATGGGTTACTGGACCCGAAACTATCCCGCAAATTGTTGATCGAACAATGGGTGTAACGAAAGCGGCAAAAGTTGGAAAAGCTGAAATCTCTACAATTCGTGTCACATTGATGAATGTTGCCCAAGGTGAAGCGGCAGCCAAAAAAATTCTTTTGCTCAAGAAAATGCCATCAGCAATATTTTGCGCAAACGACCTTCTCGCCTTTGGTGTTATGAGGGTCTTACTTGATGCAGGTATAAAAATTCCAGAACAAGTATCACTTTTGGGTTATGACGATATTTCTTTTGGAAATTCAGCAGCCGTACCACTTTCGTCAATTTCACAGCCCGCTTATCAACTAGGTGTTACCGCAGCCGAGCTTCTCATTTCAGAATGCGAAGATAGCGAAGAACATGCCCACCAGCAGGTAAAGTTTCAACCGCAATTAGTTATGCGAGCCTCTACTGCAAGTAAGTAATAGTTAGTCCCTGCGTAATAGATTTACGTGCTTTGGCTTCAATTCATCGAGTGAATTCACGCCTATTAGCTTCATATTTCGAATCATTTGTACTCGCATGATTTCTAATGCACGTTCTACACCTGCTTGCCCACCAGCCATGAGTCCATACAAGTAAGCGCGTCCGATGTAAGCAAATTGAGCTCCGTGAGCCACTGCCGCTAAGACATCTGCCCCATGCATGATTCCTGTGTCAATGTGGAGTTCATAATCTTTTTTGAACTCTTTCTTTACATCAGCAAGTAAATGAAGTGGAACTTGCGCTCGATCCATTTGGCGACCGCCATGGTTTGAGAATAGAACTGCATCGGCACCAAGCTTTGCAGCTTTTTTAGCATCATCTAAATTCTGAACGCCCTTGATAATGAGTTTGCCATCCCATTGCTCACGAATCCATTTAAAATCTTCAAATGTCATAGTTGGGTCAAACATAAAGTCGAGAAGTTCTGCAACAGTGCCATTCCAACTCGAAAGTGAAGCAAAGTTAATCCCTGGAGTTGTTAGAAAGTTCATCCACCAATTTGGACGGGGGATTGCATCGATTAAAGTTTTTATAGTTAATGAAGGGGGAACAGTTAATCCGTTATATGAATCGCGAAGTCGATGTCCGGCAACTGGAACGTCCACTGTCAGCATCAAAGTACTCACGCCTGCTTTTTTGGCACGATCGACTAGAGCCATGCTCGCATCACGATCTTTCCACATGTACAACTGAAACCAATTACTTCCATTAGGTGCAGCTGCAACTACATCTTCAATTGTTGTTGTACCAAGTGTTGATAACGTGTATGGAATACCAAATTTTTCTCCAGCACGCGCAACTGCTCGCTCGCCCTCTGTCTGCATCATGCGCGTAAAACCAGTTGGCGCTAATCCAAATGGCATATTAAATGTTTGCCCTAAAGTTTCACGGGTGATATCTACTTTAGAAACGTCACGTAAAATGTTTGGAATGAATTCAATATCTTGATACGCCTGGCGTGCGCGATCCAAACTCACTTCCGATTCAGCCGAACCATCTGTGTAATCAAAGGGACCGGTAGGAGTGCGCTTCTTAGCAATGGCACGTAAATCCCAAATTGTGTATGCCTTAGCAAGGCGGGCCTTCTTGCGATGAATCGAAGGTGTTTTGAACTTGAGTAAGGGTGCGAGCTCAGAGATTTTTGGGAACTGGCGCTTCACATTCTTGGCAGGTTTCATATAGGAATCCTAAAGGACTGTGGAATAAAGGCGAGTCCTCCTCTGTTCTTCTAATAGGAAACCTGAGTCGACCAGACTCAACTTTGTGGGTATTATCGACTCAGGTACCAAGGCACCTCGACCTCAGATTGGGCTCGAGAGAAGAAAAAGGAGCACTACATAATGGCTAGAGCAGTCGGAATCGACTTAGGAACAACAAATAGTTGCGTATCAGTTCTAGAAGGTGGCGAGCCAACGGTTATCGCCAATGCCGAAGGCGCTCGCACGACTCCATCGATTGTTGCCTTCGCTAAGAATGGCGAGGTCTTGGTTGGTGAAGTTGCCAAGCGTCAATCAGTAACAAATGTTGATCGCACAATTCGTTCGGTCAAGCGTCACATGGGTACTAACTGGACTATCGATATTGATGGCAAAAAGTACACCTCACAAGAAATTTCAGCGCGAGTATTACAAAAACTCAAGCGCGATGCCGAGGCATATCTCGGCGAAACAGTAACGGATGCGGTTATTACTGTTCCTGCTTACTTCAATGACGCACAACGTCAAGCTACGAAAGAAGCTGGCGAAATTGCTGGCCTCAATGTCTTGCGTATTATCAACGAGCCAACAGCTGCTGCACTCGCGTACGGACTTGATAAGGCTGATCAAGAGCAGACAATTCTTGTATTCGACTTAGGTGGTGGAACCTTTGACGTTTCACTTCTTGAAATCGGTGATGGAGTTGTAGAAGTAAAGGCAACCAATGGTGATAACAATCTTGGTGGAGATGACTGGGATCAAGCACTTGTTGATTACTTAGTTCAAACATTTGGTTCTAAGAATGGAATTGATCTAACAAAAGACAAGATGGCAATGCAACGTATTCGTGAAGCTGCTGAAAAAGCAAAGATTGAACTTTCTTCTTCACAATCAGCGTCAATCAATTTGCCATACATCACTGTTGACTCAGAAAAAAATCCATTATTTATGGATGAAACAATTACCCGTGCACAGTTCCAAACAATGACAGCAACACTTCTTGATCGTTGCAAGAAGCCTTTCCAAGCTGTTCTCAAGGATGCTGGGATTCCAATTGCAAACATTCAAAGCGTTGTACTTGTTGGTGGATCAACTCGTATGCCAGCAGTTGTAGATCTAGTTCGCGAACTCACTGGCGGAAAAGAGCCTAATAAGGGCGTAAATCCTGATGAAGTTGTTGCAGTGGGCGCATCACTTCAAGCTGGTGTTCTCAAAGGTGAAGTAAAAGATGTATTGCTACTCGACGTCACACCTCTTTCACTTGGTATTGAAACCAAGGGTGGAGTTATGACAAAGTTGATTGAGCGCAACACAACTATTCCTACAAAGCGCAGCGAAATCTTTACAACTGCTGACGATAACCAACCAGCTGTGCAGATTCAGGCCTACCAAGGTGAGCGTGAAATGGCTGCCTATAACAAGAAATTGGGTATGTTTGAACTTACTGGACTTCCACCAGCACCACGTGGAATTCCACAAATCGAAGTTACATTCGATATTGACGCAAACGGAATCGTTCATGTTTCTGCAAAAGATCTTGGAACAGGTAAAGAACAGAGTATGACCATTACAGGTGGCTCTGCACTTTCAAAGGACGAGATCAATCGCATGATGGAAGATGCTGAAGCACATGCTGAAGAAGATCGTCAGCGTAAAGAAGAGGCAGAAATTCGTAACGCAGGAGATTCTCTTGTGTATCAAACTGAAAAATTCATTGCTGATAATGCAGAGAAACTTAGCGAAGGCGAAGCTGCAACAAAGAAAGCAGAAACAGAAGAGGCACTTGTTGAACTCAAGAGCGCACTCGGTGGAGCTAACTTTGAGATGATTAAGTCTGCAACAGAAAAAGTTGCAACTGTAAGCCAAGCACTTGGTGCAGCGCTTTACGCATCAGCTGGAGCAGCATCTGAACAAGGTTCACCAGCAGAAGATGGTGTTGAAGATGCAGAAATCGTTGAAGAACAACAGTGATGAGTGATTCAACTGAAGTTGTTACTGATGAAGTAACACCAGAAGTTGTAGTGGAGGCTGCACCGGAACAAGAGATTGATCCGGTTGCAGCACTTACTGCTGACTTACAACGACTACAAGCTGAATTCATGAATTATAAGAAGCGTGTAGAACGTGATCGAGCACTTTCTCACGAGTTAGCAATTGGTGCTGTACTGACAGAACTCCTTGCTCTCCATGACGATGTTGATCGTGCATCAGAGCACGGTGAACTTACCGGTGGATTCAAAGCTGTTGCTGATCAACTCAATGCAATTACTTCTCGTATTGGTTTAGAGAAATACGGAACTGCTGGAGATCCATTTGATCCCCAAATTCATGAAGCGTTACTTCATGACACATCAGCAGATGTTGGCGTTCCAACTGCAACAAAGATTTTGCAACCAGGGTACAAATATAAAGAACGGATTTTGCGTCCTGCACGTGTTGCAGTAACTGATCCAGCCGAAAGCGAATAACTATGGCTGCCAAAGACCTTTATGAAAAAGATTTTTATAAGGTCCTTGGCCTGCCAAAAACAGCGCAAGCTGATGAAATAAAGAAGAAATACCGCACATTGGCGCGTGAATTACACCCTGATAAAACAAAGGGTGACTCAGTGCGAGAAGAGAAGTTCAAAGAAGTATCTGAGGCATACGAAATTCTTTCAGATGTTAAAAAGCGTGCTGAGTATGACGAAGCGCGATCCCTCTTTGAACGTGGTGGCTTTCGAGCACCGCAAGGTGGGGGCGGACAAAACTTTCAAGGCGGAGATTTCAATGACCTCTTTGGCGGTGGTAATCCTCAAGATATTTTTGCAAATTTATTTGGCGGAGGTGGGCGACGCGGTCCGCGTAAAGGACAAGATCTGCAGACCGAGGCAACAATTTCATTTCGCGAATCTGTTTTTGGAACAACACTCGAACTCAAATTAACTTCAGAACGTGGAGTTCCACAAAATGTTTCTGCGCGTGTTCCAGCGGGAGTCAATGATGGGGCGAAGATTCGCGTCAAAGGTAAAGGAGCCGCAGGTGAAGCGGGAGCCGGAGATTTATTTATTTTGCTTCACGTAAAACCTCATCCAATTTTTTCTCGCAAAGCTGAAAATCTAACAATAATTCTTCCCGTAACTTTTACAGAAGCAGCACTTGGCGCAGATATAAAAGTTCCAACGCTCTCTGGCGAGGATGTAACAGTACGTCTAGCCCCAGGAACTTCTAATGGAAGAGTATTGCGCGTAAAGGGAAGAGGAATTACTAAAGGTTCCACTACTGGTGACTTACTAGTAACTGTTGAAGTCCAAGTGCCACAGCGCGTTGAGGGTAAAGCGGCAGAGGCGCTCAGGACATTTGAGAAAGAAACTGCAAGTGTGGATGTTCGTGCAGAATTTATTTCTAAGGCATCACTATGAGCGCTGAACCAGAAGATTCAGAGATCAAGGATGATGTTGGTCTTTATGTAATTTCCGTTGCAGCCGAACTTTCAGGCCTGCATCCTCAAACTTTGCGCCAATATGATCGTTTAGGTTTGGTTTCTCCTGAGCGAACAGAAGGAAGAAATCGTCGTTACTCATTACGCGATATTGCCTCGCTTCGCATGGTTGGTCGATTAGTCGGCGAAGGAATTAATCACGCCGGCATAAAGCGCATTATTGAACTTGAGTCGGCCATGGCAAATATGGCGCTAGAAGTGGCTAAATTACGCATAGAGGTCGATGCGCTCATTGATGCAAATCCACCAAAAGCTTTAGTAACGCGAAAAAGAAATAACGTTATCGTCTATAAAGAAGATAACTGACGCGCTTCTCTCTTTGCAATATTGGAACGGCTCCAGCGCAATATTGGAGATTCATATATTTTCCAACTTATGGCGGCAAAGACATATGCGATGAGAACTACGAGGAAACTTGTGTCAGCCCAGTGTCCTACATCGACCGTTCCGTAATAGAAATATGACGGATCCATCTTTACTTGCATAATCTGCATGATCATGTAATGCCATAAATAAAGTCCAAATGAAAGTGTTGCAACGCGCTTGAAGAAACGCTTCTCTAAGAAACTACTGACGTATTTACTAAATGGAACATTTGCTAACGCAAATGCAACCAAAGCTGCGTACACAGGTGAAATATAAGGTTGGCGAGTAATTGGATCTGGAACACCAGGAGTGAGACGTGATTCGATCAGAACAAAAGCTAGAAGAATTCCAGTAGCAGTGAGAAAATCATATTTTCTTGATGCTTCGGTTGATTTAGATTTCTTGTGCGCAATATAAAGCGCTGCACTAGCACCTAGTAAAAATTGGGTAAAGAAGGAAGCTAAGTTCCAGTACGGTAGCCATTGCTTTGCTCCACCGGCCCATCCAAAATTCCAACCCTTGTTGTAGTCATCGGTCATAAAGAATTTGATGATAAGCGGCTGCAATGATTGCAAAAAGACAATCCAAATAAACATTCCTATTGCTGCCGCTTTTACTGTGCGCACTCTTTTGAAAATGGAGAAGAGAACTATTGGCAAGAGTATGTAAGACCAAATTTCTAATGTAATGGTCCAGAGCGGTGGATCTAATTCGGAAGCAAAGAATGTATTCCAATGAAAATGTGAGACTAAAAGCACGCCTGCGATGATGCGAGACCAAACAATATGAAAGTGAATGATTTTGACGGCAAGAAAAGTCGAAAGCGCAAGAAGTAAGTAGTAACCAGGCAAAATGCGAGCAGCACGATTTTGGAAGTACGTGCGCAATTTAGGCTGGGGTGTATTGCCGACAAAGGCATTCCAAAATGGCGTAGCGAGAAGACAACCGGAGAGGACGAAAAATACACTCACGCCAACTTCACCGCGCATACCCATGTAGTGAACGACTCGTAACCATCGAGGAGACATTGCTGGATTGAGTCGCTGAATGACATGGTGGTAAATCACGAGCATGCATGCAACTGCACGAAATCCGTCGGCACCCTTGATACGTGAATTCATAGTCTCTCCCTGAAGGCGATTATTGTGGGAGCGTAACTTAGAAAATCTATTTCCACACGCTAGGGTTGCCCAATGAGCGCTCGCGATTCACTCAAGGATCAAATAATAAAAAAAGCAGTAGTTCACGGCAAAGTGATTCTTTCATCTGGCAAAGAGGCCGACTATTACGTTGACCTACGCCGCGTGACTCTCGATCATGAAGCAGCTCCACTTGTCGGTGAAGTGATGCTCGATTTACTAAGCGATTGGGATTATGAAGCAGTTGGTGGTTTAACTCTCGGAGCGGATCCGGTTGCAACAGCGATGATGCATGTGGCCGCGCAACGAGGGAAAAAGCTTGATTCATTTGTTGTTCGTAAAGCTGAAAAGGCACACGGATTACAGCGACGAATTGAAGGCCCTGATGTAAAAGGGAAACGAGTAGTTGCCGTTGAAGACACATCTACTACCGGTGGATCAGTTCTCACTGCAGTTGAAGCGCTCAAAGAAGCTGGTGCAATCATTGTTGGCGTTGCAGTTATCGTTGAACGCGGTGCAAAGCAAGCAATTCTGGATGCAGGGTATGAATATCGCACCGCATTTTCATTGACTGATCTCGGTCTCTGACTTATCGTTGCGAGCATGAAAGCCTTCATGCCACATAAGTTTCTCTATGGCGCGTGTTATTACCATGAATACCACCAAGTCCCACGCCTTGATAAAGATTTTGAACTTATGCAAGAGGGCGGTTTATCTGTACTTCGTGTTGGCGAATCGGTGTGGTCTTTATGGGAACCATCTGATGGAGAATTCAATTTAGAGTGGTTAGAACCAATTCTGGACAAAGCACAAAAGCAAGGTATTTCAATCATTATTGGCACACCAACCTATGCAATTCCACCATGGCTTGCCAGCAAACATCCTGAACTCATTGCACAACGTAAAGCAGGTCAACCGATTGCCTATGGCCATCGCCAAAATGTTGATTATTCAAATCCGCTCTTTCTTACCTATGCAGAAAGAATTATTCGTAAGATCGTTGAGCGATACAAAGAACACCCTTCAATTATTGGATGGCAAGTAGATAACGAACCAGGACTTGAACTTTTCCATAACTCCCATGCATTTACTGAATTCAAAGAGTATGTAAAGGCAAAATATAAAACTATCGACAAGCTCAATCATGAATGGGGATTGGTCTACTGGTCTCATCAAATAAGTGATTGGAACGATATTTGGTTACCTGAAGGCAACACTGATCCAACATATGATCTCGATTGGCGAACTTTCCAAGCCGGATTGACGACAACATATATTGGATGGCAAGCCGACATTGTTCGCTCGATAGTTCCCAAGAAGCATTTTGTAACAACATGTATTGATTTAGGTCGAGCAGGTAGTGACGATAATGAAATTGCCAAACGCTTGGATCTCACATCAGTCAATGTTTATTACTCACCACAAGATGGCTTGATGCATCCGCAGCCGGAAAAAATTCAAGGCGGCACGCCATGGACTGCAAGACAGTCTGGCCCGGGGATTGTCTACCTTCTTGCAAATATTGCACGTGGTTTAAAGCAAGAAAACTTTTTGGTCACTGAAACAAATGCAACGATGCTCGGGCATCCGCCAAATTCAGGAATGTTTCCTCCGTACCCAGGCCAATTACAACAAGTTGCTGTTGCACTTATTTCTCGCGGCGCCGAGATGGTTGAGTATTGGCATTGGCATACAATTCCATTTGGCCACGAAAGTTATTGGGGCGGAATTCTTGGCCATAATCTTCAACCAGAGCGCACCTTTGAGTCATTTAGAGAAATCAGTGCCACGCTTGCGAAATTGGGCCCTAAAGCATTGGGTCTTACTCCCGTCAGTGAAGTTGCGATGTTGATATCTGCACAGAGTCGATGGGCGATGGAATTTCAACCAGCACTTCGCACCGAGGCAACTGGTGCGCCACTGGGAGATAAAGAGTCGTATAGAAAATTCCTCAATACGTTTAGCGATCTCTTCTTCTCCTCAGATCTGCATGTTCAATTTTTTTCATCTGATCAGCTACCCGATGATCCTGCAGAGCTAGTCCGCAAACATCCAATCTTTTGTATACCTGGCTATTACATTGCTGATGAGAAAGTTTTGAAATATGCGGTGGAGTATGCGCGCGCTGGTGGTCACTTAGTTATTACTCCACGCACCGGATATGCGAATCCAAAAGGAACAATAAATACCGATGTCATGCCAGGGGTCCTTCGTGAAGCACTGGGAGTGCATTACAACGAATTTAGTCATTTGACTTTGGAACTCCCCGTCCATGGATTTGAGCAATCAGGTGGCATGGCGACGCAATGGGTAGATTCACTCATCGTTGATGATGCGCAAGTTTTAGCAACATATGAGCATCCGTTTTTCAAAACTTTTCCTGCGGTTACTACTAAAGAGTTTGGCAAAGGTCGAGCTACTTACATTGGGACTCTTCCAAATTATGAATTGAGTAAAGGAATATCCCAGTGGATTCGTTCAACTATCGCCTCGCATGATCGCCCGACTTCTAAGTCTGCTGCAGTTACTACAAACTCAGCAATCAATTCTCAAGGGAAAGAACTCCATTTTATTCTCAATTGGGGTTGGGAGTCAGTAAAAGTAAATGTTCCTTTCACTGCAAATAGCGCTATAAGTGATATTGAAATCAACTCAAATAACTCAATAGAAATAGGCCCGTGGTCATTTGAAGTTATCGAACGGAATTGATTCCTTTTTCCTTGCTCGAGTGCTTGAATAGCACCTGTTATCGCTAACAACGAGGGAAGAGGTTAAGTTCGTGACTCAGCGCGCACCTTCCATGCTCGATGTTGCCGAAGCCAGCGGCGTCTCTCATCAAACGGTTTCTCGTGTAGTCAATAATCATAAAAGTGTCAGTGATGAAACGCGCAAAAAAGTATTAGCCACTATGGAAAAAATGGGTTATCGCCCAAACCTTGCAGCACGTGCATTAGTAACCGGCAAGAGTTCAACTATCGGTGTTTTGAGTTACGACACAACACTTTTTGGCCCAGCCTCTACTCTTCATGCCGTGCAATCTAGTGCGCGCGAAGTTGGTTATGCAGTAAGCGTTGTCTCTCTGAAGGCAATTGATCGCATCTCTATTGAAAATGGAATTCGCGAATTGGCAGATGCTGGGGTCGATGGAATAGTAATTATTGCTCCGCATTATGTTGACGAAAAACCACTTGGGGCAATACCTGGAGGAATCCCAGCTGTCATTGTCGAAGGTGAAAATAAAGGTCCAGTTGCATCCGTCAACGTTGATCAACAACTGGGCGCCCAACTTGCGGTGGAACATCTCATCAAACTAGGTCATAAAAATATTGCACATATCTCAGGCCCACCACAATGGTTTGAAACACAGAAACGTTTAGATGGTTGGAAAAACGGACTTGAGAATGCCATGCTTCCTACGAAGAATCTTGTGGCAGGAGATTGGTCGGCGCGCTCTGGATATGAAGCCACACAAGAGATTCTCAAAGATCCAAAAGTAACTGCAATTTTTGCGGCTAATGACTCAATGGCATTGGGCGCTATCAAAGCACTTAGCGAAGCCAAAATCGCTGTTCCCGCAAAAATGAGTCTGATCGGCTTTGACAATTTGCCGGAATCTGAATATTTAGTTCCAGAACTGACCACCGTCACCCAAGATTTTGATGAAGTCGGAAAGCGTTGTCTAGACCTACTTGTTCTTCTCATCAAAGGTGAAAAAGTGAGCAAGAAGAGCTTGGCCATCACCCCATCCCTTGTGGTCCGTTCCAGTACTGCAAAGGCACCTACAAAGTAACAATTAGATAACGTTCACATTTTCCTCTTGACATGGTAAATGTGAACGATAACAATTACATCACTGCGCGCTAACTCTCGTCGAGGTCCCCCTTAATGATTGTTTGCTTCTCAAATTACGAAAGTAATTTGCTGGATCGCCCGGGTTGGCGCATTCCCACAATGGGCGATTTTCACCCCTCCGAAAGCCACAATGGAAAGGAACTACATGATCAAGAGCACAAAGCGCATTGCAGGTTTTTCTGCATTAGCACTTGGCATCATCCTCTCGACCACTGGAATTTCTGCTGTTACTCAGGCATCAGCAGCACCAGTGCACATTAAGGTTTGGGCTTGGTACCCAAACTTTAAAGAAGTTGTAGACATCTTCAACTCAACTCACTCAGATGTTCAGGTTGACTGGACAAATGCAGGAGCTGGTGGAGCTGAATACACAAAGCTAAAGACTTGTATTAAAGCTAAAAAGGGTTGCCCTGACGTAGCAATGATCGAGTTCCAAACACTTCCAACATTTGCAATTCTTAAGCCTTTCGTAGACATGGGCAAGTACGGCGCATCAAACAAGGATGGTCGCTACGCAGCATGGGCATGGGCTCAATCAACACAGGGAACACAAGTCAACGCAATTCCTGTTGACGGTGGCCCAATGGCAATGTTGTATCGCAAGGATCTTTTCGCAGCGAACAACATCAAGGTTCCAACAACATGGGCAGAGTACGCAACTGCTGCAGCTGCAATTAAGAAAGTAAACCCAGATCAGTTCATCGGTACATACGGAAATGATCCAGGCTGGGCTACAGGACTTATGTGGCAAGGCGGATGTCTTCCATACAAGTACAACATGACAGTCTCAGCTGCAAACCTTGGCATCAAGCTCAACCAAGCAAGTTGCAAGAAGGTTCTTTCATACTGGGGCGACCTTGTAACAAGCAAAGCAGTTGACGATAAGTCATTCTGGGCAACCGACACAGGCAAGGGCTATGACACAGATAAGTACTGGACATGGGTCGCTGCTGGTTGGACACCTGGTTACCTCACAGGACAACTCACAGACAAGACACTTAGTAAGTGGGCAGTTGCTCCAACACCACAGTGGACAGCTGGCGCAGATGTGCAAGGCGATTGGGGCGGATCAAGCTTTACCGTCATGAATCAGACCAAGCAAGCTGCACTTGCAACAAAGGTTGCAATGGAGCTCTATCCAACTCAGACAAAAATCACTAAGGGTTCAGCATGGGATATCGGACTTAACTCTGCATTCCTTTACCCACTAGTGACAAAGGTTGAATCAAACCCTGAGTTCGCTGGCTATACATACAAGATCTTTGGTGATGCAAAGGTTAATCCAATTTACATCCACGCTTCACAAAAGCTTGGTGCATTTCAATGGACACCTATCCAAGACTTTATCTATTCAACTCTCGGGGATGAAACAACTCTCGCGATCAATGGAAAAGCAGCTTGGTCATCAGTACTAGATACTGTGCAGTCAAAGGTTGTTGCTTATGCAACAAAGCAAGGCTTCAAAGTAACTCAGTAAGTAAGTAATGTCATTGGGCGTGGTGCCTTATCTCTTTGAGGTCGGGCACCACGTTCGATACATTTCACAAAAGTTTTGTTAATTATTTTTTTGAATCGAGGAGATAAATGAAGTTCAAGCAATCGCTCACGGGATGGTTCTTTATGGTGCCATTCCTTTTGGTCGTCCTTGCATTTCTTGTGGCACCTTTGGGATACGCCTTTTATCTCAGTACCCAGGCCGACACTCTTGTTGGCGGACAATCATTTGTATGGTTAGCAAACTACGCAACATCGCTGACAGACCCAGTATTTATCGAGGGTGTCAAGCGCGTATTAATTTTCGGAATTATTCAAATTCCAATCATGCTTTTTATTTCAACAACGAGCGCACTTGTTATTGATGCGCTCAATACTCGCCTCTCACGCATTTTTCGACTCATTGCATTCATGCCTTACGCAGTACCAGGTGTAGTTGCAGCACTTATGTGGGGCTTCCTTTATAGCAAGTCGTTCGGCCCATTCGTTGGAATTGCTGGTCATTTAGGCGTAAAAGATTTGAACTTCTATTCACTTCGAATGTTTATTTATTCCATCTCCAACATCATTACGTGGGCATGGACTGGCTACAACATGATCATTATTTATTCAGCGTTGCAGGGACTTTCTCGTGAAGTCTATGAAGCCGCAGTTGTAGACGGTGCTTCACAAGTACAGATCGCTATTCGAGTGAAGCTTCCAGCTGTCAAGAATGCAATTCTACTTACTGGCTTGTTTGCAATTATTGGAACTATGCAACTCTTCACGGAGCCAAACATATTGCGTAGATACACGAATGCGGTAAGCATGGGTTATACCCCAAATATTTATTCCTTCAACTTGGCATTTGCTCAATCACAATTCAACTATGCCGCAGCGGTTTCCTTTACTCTGGCGTTAGTGGTCTTCGTCCTAACCTACATATTTATGAGTATTAGTCGTAGAAAGGCAAAATCACAATGAGTAATTCAAATGTGAAGACGCGCAAGAGTGGTTACTTAGCTACCAAGAGTTACACCGCTAATACCTTGATGATTGTTGCTATTGGCTATTTCATGATCCCAATAGTTTGGGTGATTGTAAACTCGACAAAAGATAACCAAGAACTAATCAGTACTTTCTCATTATGGTTCCCAAATAAGTGGCACCTCATGAGCAATCTCCACGGCTTGCTGACACAAGATGGTGGCTTGTTTGCAATCTGGATGCGCAATACTGCTTTTTACTCAATTTCATCAGCACTTGGCGCAACACTTATTTCATCGATGGCTGGATATGCACTTGCTCGCTTTGCTTTTAGAGGCGCAAAAGTACTTGAATCATTCATTCTCGGACTTGTTATGGTTCCAGCCACAGCTCTTGTTATGCCTATGTACCTGCTCTTTTCTAAGGTCAATGTAGTCAATACTCCTTGGGCTGTTATTTTGCCTTCGATGATGAGTCCATTTGGAGCCTTTCTTATTAAGGTTTATGTGGCCGAAAGTATTCCGGAAGAAATTTTACAAGCTGCACGTATTGATCGCGCTGGAGAATTTCGTATCTATTGGCAGATAGTGCTGCCAATGTTGAAACCAGCACTAGTTACCGTTTTCTTATTCTCGCTCGTTGCTAGTTGGAACAACTACTTCTTACCACTGGTAATGCTTAGTGATAATAAGTTGTATCCGCTAACGGTCGGTCTGACATCCTGGTTCGAGCAGGCGAGCCAAGAAGGAGCAAACTCACTTCTCTTCAACTTAGTTATTGCTGGCTCACTCATTGCAATTATTCCTTTGATTCTCTCCTTCTTGTTCCTGCAGCGCTATTGGCGAGGTGGAATCAACGCAGGCTCTGTCAAGTAATTTTCAAACCCCTAACTGAAAGGCACCACACATGTCATCGGCAAAAATAATCGTAGATCGCCATTTCGAAATATCCGAGATTGATCCACGAGTTTATGGATCATTTGCTGAACATATGGGTCGCTGTATCTACGAAGGCATTTACGAACCAGGTTCAGAGTTCGCCGATGAAAATGGATTCCGTAAAGATGTTATGGAGTTAGTAAAAGAACTTGGCGTAACAATTATTCGCTACCCAGGTGGAAACTTCTTGTCAGGTTATGACTGGAAAGATGGAGTCGGCCCACAATCTGAGCGCCCAAAGCGCATTGATCTTGCATGGCATTCACTTGAGACAAACCAATTCGGCACAGATCAATTTATGACATGGTGTAAAGCTGCTGGTGTTGAACCAATGATGGCTGTGAACTTAGGTTCTGCTGGACTCAATGAAGCCCTTGAAATTCTTGAATATACAAATGTTGATGCTGATTCAAAGTGGGCTAATTACCGCGTAGCAAATGGCCATAAAGAGCCTTATAACGTAAAGGTTTGGTGTCTTGGAAACGAGATGGATGGCCCTTGGCAACTAGGTCATAAGACCGCCGAAGATTATTCAACTCTTGCAGCAAATGTTGCACGCGGTATGCGCCAAATTGATGAGAACC
>Ga0136642_1000332_pt1 | contig 26596 bp, 22 predicted proteins | sample LowCatLa1302831Y_FD_115313 | JGI IMG/M metagenome (GOLD analysis project Ga0136642, IMG submission 115313) | Freshwater microbial communities from Lower Cathedral Lake, Yosemite National Park, California, USA - 13028-31Y | ecosystem: Environmental > Aquatic > Freshwater > Lake ... | reverse complement strand
TGGCGTTCCGCCTAATGAAACAGTCGTTGTCTTCGCGGATCCGCTGAACCCCGAACCCACAATGTTGATATCGAGTGGCACACCACCGTTGGTGTAATCCGTGGTGACGGACGTGATCGCTGGAGCTGCATCGGCTACGGAGACCGTGCCACGCAAGATGGCAGCGACAATAAGGGCCGTTTTTGGGTTCAAGCGGCGTGGCATACAACGAACCCTTTTGGTCTCTCGACAATGGCCTCAGAGTATTCGCCCAAGGGGGGGCGTCAAGCGGCGATGGCGTTTTGATACGTTATGTCATGCCGGACGACACCTGACTCGCAGTCAGTACCCCTAAAGCTGCTGCTTAAGGGGGCATCAGGCTGGACCAGTTATCTCAAGTCAGGTCACCACCATCGCAATCCCCCGGACGGATTCGGTCTCGCTAAGCGGACGGGCCCATAAAAATCTGACGAACTGGACGCCGGCCGGTAACCGCTGCATGTACGGCCCAGCCACTGAGCATAAGTCAACGAATTTCAACGCGCTGATTGGGCTCGCTCCTCGACCCGGACAGCGGCGTCTGCTCTTAAAAAATACGCTAGGGCTCGGTGGCTTCAGCCAGAGCCACTGCATTGACGGTATTTACGAAAGCGCGATTCGTGAGCGTGTATAACAGAACACTTATTAAGAAGCACGGGCTGGACACCAAAACGATCGCCCAAAGGAGCCCCTGCGGAGTACCTATTATGCGATCAGAGAGTGTTCCTACCAAGATTGGTCCAGGCATCGTCATTAGCGCGACCATCAATCCATTAATACCAATCAGCTTGCCACGAAGGTTAGGCGGCGATAAATCCTGGGTCATATTATTGGAGCTTGCCGTTCCAAATGTCGCTACGAAATTCTGCGTCGCACAAAGTAGGAGAACACCCCATGCACTCGTAGCAAACAACTGCCCTATATTCAAAAGCACAATCGTACAAAGTGCAACTTGGAATATGTAGCGCGGCGCAAGAGGTCCTAAGCGCGCGTAGAGTTTTCTTATCGCAAGAAAACCAACGACAACGCCTGCTATATCAGCAATACCTATGACAAGGCCTATACGCATACCAAGCTCTGCTGGAGTGATGCCAAAATGTCGGATGACATAAATTGGTATCCAACCCAATATTGCGCCAGCACCAATAATATAAAACGATATAGCAACGTTCATCGACATCATCACTTTCCAGTGCTGATTCCAATATTTCTTTACCTCATTGAAATGACTGACCAAGTTCTCTTTTTTCGTGCGAGTATCTTTGCCAAGCAGCAACGGGGTTAATGCGAGGGGGACGCCAACCAGAGCAGCCATGCCTAAAGCGATACGCCATTCGGTGGCTCCATGCCATCTTGGAGTGATCTGAATTAAATGGCGGCCAGCCCAAAGCAACATGAGGCCCGCTAAATAACTCCCTAAGCCTGTCGTCAGGCCGCCGGCGGCAAAATTAACCAAATTCGCATTAACTCTATCTGGGCCCTTGTATCGGCCCGCAATGAGCGACTGGAACAGGGGATTTAATGCACTTTCTGAGAAGGCCAGAATCCCAAATCCAAGTGCTAGCACGACATATGTGGTTGCTGAGGCATAAACGGCGGTCGCCAGCGAATAGAAGACAATACTACCAAGCATAAGCTTATGGCGATCAAGCGTGTCAGCCATGTGCCCAAGTAATGGATACAACAGCATTGGCATAACGCCGGCGATACTGACTAAACTACCCAGCTGTGCATCGCTGAGCCCAAACTCGAGTTTGACAGATTGCGCGATCAGCCCGACTAATTGTCTATTGATACTTGCGCCGATCGTAACAATGACGATAACCAGCATGAGAAGCCACTTGCTGGCATTGCGGTATCCCTGAGCAAAAGACATCACAATCATCGCTGTGCCACTCGAGTGAAATGGGACGTAGCCATTCCTTTGGATTCAGACTGAATTCGGAGCGAGCGATTATCGCAGTAAGAACCTCGCCTAATAATTCATTAAGCGAGGTTTACAGGATTACCAATTACTGCTGAACTCAATACCGAAGGTACGCGGGCGCAAATAACTGGTCAGTACATACAGATTAGGCCCAGGTGGCGGAAGTTTGACACTTGAGTCTGTACGGTTGAGCGCATTGTCCACATACAGGCGTACAGTGCCCCATGAGCCCGACATGCCGGTAGCGACGAAGAGTTGGCTGGTCGTGCCATTTTCGTACATCGCCATATTGCTTGGTTCCGAGTAGGTTGAAGTTGCCCAGCGATACCGCACTTCGCTAATACTCTTTAACGTATCGGTGACGGCCTGCGTGTAGGTGCTGCTCAGTGTCAGTTTATTTTTAGAGGTGAACGGTATCGCTTTATCGGCTTTTGCGATGAGATGACCAAGACCGTCATAAACATTACGGTCAATCTTTGAATCAATATAAGCATACGCGATGCTTAAATTGAGATGCTCCCCGACATGCCCACCAGTTTCTAGTTCAGCACCATTGGCTGAGGCGGCACCTGCATTTTTGGTGTAAGTGTAAACACCGTCAGTGGTGCGAAACGGCAACTGTAAGCCGCTCCATTCGTTGTGATAGACAGAGCTGTTGAGGTACCAATTAGCGCTTAAATTCGACTTCAGGCCGATCTCATAGGAATACAAGGATTCAGGTCCGTATTCGCTAGACGCATAAGGGTACTGGGACACCGATACCGTGTTTGAGCCGCCGCTGCGAAAGCCTGTTGCGTATTTAACAAAAACCAGCGTGTCATTACTGATTTTGTAAGTCAGACCTAATTTAGGGGAACTAGTCTTCGCCGATTCGTAACCGGTTTGGACCGTTCCGGCTGGTGCAAAACCAAGCGGGAGCGCCGAGCCCCGGATTTGGACCAGCGAGAAGTCCTTTTTATCTGAGAAAAACCGATCACCGATTTGTGCTGAAATATGGTCCGTGAGTCGGTAGTTAGCATCAGCAAATGCAGCCCAAGACGTTCCTGTTTGTTTGGTGTGTTCCAGCGGTACATCTACAAGTTGTATCGCTGGAATATTGAATGTGAAACCATCTTCAATGTCTCGCTTTTCATGCAAGGCGTAGGTTCCGACTGTCCAGTCAAGGTTATTGTGGCCGTTGGATACCAAGCGAAACTCTTGACTCAGCGCCTGACTCTGCACGTTTATCAAGGCTGAGGCGCTTGCACCGGGTACAAAAAAGGGCGGAAACACCACCTGTAGTGCGGACGAAACATCTCGGGTTGCTTCATTAACAGCATCAGTGGCTGCCGAGGCAGAAATGAAGGTTGCAAAGCCCGCGTCGTAACTGACAGTTAAGGCGGCAACTTTTACGGTAGCCGCAGACGGCGAGAGGCTGCCAACGGGACCTGCGCCTACTGCTTTAGCAGCGACTGCAGGGTCGAGCACACCGGGCGAGGTCGCCAAGAAGTCATAAAACGTACTGTGGCTATAAAGGTAGGATACATCCACCGTCAGCGCTGCAGTTGGCGTATAGCGGACCGCCAATCGATAATCACCGAGTTTCGCATCGTTGCTATTGTTCTTATGCAAGTCCGGAACATTGATCCAACCTGGGGGATTGCGGTAACTCACTGACAGGGACGCCGCTAACACGTCCTTTTGAATGGGCAGATTAATGCTGCTCTGCACGCCAAAGCCCGTTCCGCCGCCTTCGACAGACTCAAAGCCAAGCTTGTAGCGCCCAAAGGAGATGGTGCTGTCCGGTTTCTTGGTGATGACGCGTAACGTTCCGCCCATGGAACCGTCTCCGAACAGCGTGCCCTGCGGGCCACGCAGCACTTCAACGCGCTCAAGATCAAACACGCCCACATCAGGCATATAGCCCGGCACGTAGGACATCGCCACTTCATCGATGTAAAAGCCGTTGACCGAGGATCCTTGGTTACTGCTCGATAGATCCGCCGTACCGCGAATATTGAGGTACATATTCCCAGGATTGGCCGACGCAATAGTCACACCGGCGACCGAATTGGCAAGTCCTTGCACGCTGGTAATGCCCTGCGCTTCAAGATCGGCGCCGCTGATGGCATAGACGCTTAGCGGTATATCCTGCAAGGTTTCCGCGCGTTTTTGCGCTGTGATGACAATTTCGTCCAATGTTGGAGCGCTTGTAGTGACGGCATTCGCCGCACTGACCCCAAGAAATACACTCCCAAAAACTGACAGAGTGATGGCTTGCCCTGATGAGCGCCGGCTAAAGTGCAAATCGCACATGCGAAACCTTTATTGAATAAAACGACATGTTCGATTGAAAAGCGCTCGGCCTGCGAATTGACTCAAAGAGCGCTAATGGCAGCACAGCCTGCATCGATTTTTTAAGGATATTGCGACTTCATTGCAAGCTTTTTATTATTGATAAGCATGTAGTAAATCATACAATTGGGAAAACATCCACGCACAACACGCTTTGCTTTGACCTGCCTTGAGATAATTGGTCCAGCCTGATGTTCCCTAAAATAGAGGAACGGAGGGTTAAGGATCATGCCAAAACAACGGTTTACGACAGTGAAGAAAATAAGCGAGGCTCAGATCGCTGCGTAACAGACATCAGAACCGGACCAGTTAAAGCAGGTCGGTCATCACCCCAAACCAGCGGCTGACCATGGCCGCATAGCTCTACTTCCCAGAACCGTCGAAAGTGGGGGGATTACCCACGCTGCGTATGGCGTGTGTTCGGTCTCAAGTGCGATTCAGTTCGGCATTCTTCGCTGTTTGCGCAACGTGCGGCTTGCGGCTTGCGGCTTGCGGCTTGCATCGCATTTGTCGCGCATCGTTGGGTTGCAGAAAGTTCCCAAAAAGTTCCCAAAAATAGTTTAGAAAGCGCGTACTTTAAAAAAACTATTATAAATTAGGTATTTAGTGGCGCTCCCAGAGGGATTCGAACCCTCGTACCAGCCTTGAGAGGGCTGTGTCCTGGGCCTCTAGACGATGGGAGCACGAAAATGAAGACCAGGAGGCTCTGGTCGTGCTTAGCCTGTTATTATACGTCTGCATGATCGCACCACAAGCGAGAATCTCTTCTGACTACGCCGATTTCTGATCCTTCTGGCGCCGAAAACGCCGAAATTCACTCGACTCCGGTCGTTATTCCGCGCTCCGAACACACTATTTCGCGAGCCGACATCTCCCCGCATGCGCTCAAAGTGCTCTACCGACTGAAAGACGCCGGCTACCAAGCGTTCTTAGTCGGCGGTGGTGTCAGGGATGTGTTGCTTGGAATCGTCCCCAAAGACTTTGATGTCGCAACCAATGCCTTGCCTGAAGAGATTCGCCGCGTGTTTCGTAATTGCAGGCTCATTGGTAGGCGCTTTCGTTTGGCACATGTGCACTTTGGTAACGAGATTATTGAAGTCGCTACCTTTCGTGCTTCGGCCATCGTTGATGACGGTGACGATGAGACAGGCGAGCGTGGCGATGAGTCTGATTTAGACCCGCGCGAATTTAACGACGCACGCGTGCATGACACGAGTGGTCGCATTCTGCGCGACAACTTGTATGGCGGCATCGATGCGGACGTGTGGCGACGTGATTTCACCGCCAACGCGCTTTATTACAATATTGCGGATTTTTCGGTGTGGGATTACGTGGGCGGCGTGGCCGACGTGCAAGCACGTGTGCTGCGCCTCATTGGCGATCCAGAAGTTCGTTACCGCGAAGACCCGGTACGCATGCTGCGTGCCGCACGCTTTGCAGCGAAGCTCGATTTCACATTGCATCCGGCGACGCGTCAGCCATTACGTGAGCTCGGCGTGTTGCTTGAGGGCGTTCCAGCAGCACGCTTGTTTGACGAATGCTTAAAGCTCTTTTTAGCAGGGCATGCAGTCGCAGGCTTTGAACGCCTAAAAGAGTTTCATCTGTTAGAACACCTGCTGCCCGGTGTGGCGCGAGAGTTGGCGATAGATCCTGAGGGTGAGGGCGCTAAAGTGCTAGCCCTTGGGCTTGCCGGCACCGATGCGCGTGTGCGCTCTGATCGCTCGGTGACCCCAATATTCTTGTTTGCAGTTTTTCTCTACGGACCGATTATGCGCCTTACGCATGCACGCATTGCCGAAGGGGTGCCCCCCGCGCATGCGCTTGCGGACGCCTGTGATGCCATCATCACCAGTCAAGTCAGGCGCGTCGGTGTACCGAAGCGCTTTACCTTGCCGTTGCGTGAGCTACTGACCTTGCAGCCACGCTTTGAGCGGCGTGATGGGCGACGTGCACTTGCATTGTTAAGTCACCCGCGGTTCCGTGCCGCCTACGATTTCATGTTGTTACGAGCGCAAGCTGGTGGAGTTTCACAAGAGATTGCTACCTGGTGGACTGAGATTCAGACGCTGACCCCCGAGGAGCAGATCGAGCGTGTGCAGGCGCTCGGCTTATCGGACAGCGATTCAGCCGTCCCGAAGCGCCGTCGGCGTCCGCGCGGCCGCCCAAAACCCAATAACCCACCTGCGAACTGACCATGTCGGCTGGGGCCACTTGGACGCCTGCATATATTGGGATTGGTAGTAATCTTGACGACCCTGTCCATCAGGTCAGATTGGCCGTGGCCAGCCTGGGTACGCTGAAGGAATGTCACAGTCTTTGTGTTTCGCCCCTATACAGCACCAGGCCGGTAGGTCCGCAAAACCAGCCTGATTTTGTCAATGCAGTGGCCGGCGTCCTGACGCGCCTTGAGCCGCCTGAGCTGCTCAGCGCACTGCGTGCCCTCGAAAAAGCGCAGGGTAAGCAGACTCCCGCTGAGCGGTTTGGGCCTAGACGCATTGATCTTGATATTCTGGTTCACGGACACGCGGTGATTACGAGCGAGACCTTGGTGGTGCCCCACCCGCGGCTGCACGAACGCGCCTTCGTCCTGTATCCTTTGGCGGACATCGCACCGGATCTGTGGATAGCCGGCCGCGGCCGGGTGAGTGCCTTGAAGGCCACGGTGTCCGGTGATTTGGTGAGTGTTATTTGAATGAGCCGCCGATTTAACGAGAGTGACGCGACCTACAGTGACGACACCCAATTGAGTACCGCTCCCGCCAGTCAAGCCCTGCAGTTTGCCCATCGGTACGTGGTGATCGAAGGGCCGATCGGCGTGGGCAAGACCACGTTGACGCGACGCTTAGCAGGTTTACACGATGCTGAAGCAGTGCTTGAGCGCGCTGAAGAAAATCCGTTCCTCGAACGCTTTTATAAAAACCCTCGTAGCGGCGCGTTGCCGGCACAGTTGTATTTTTTGTTTCAGCGCACGCGTCAATTGCAGCAACTCAAACAGTCTGATCTATTTGCGCCTGTGCGCATGGCTGATTTCTTGCTCGAGAAAGATCGCTTATTTGCACGAGTGACTCTCGACGATGAGGAATACGCGCTCTACGAGCAGATCTATGAGCGTCTGTCGATTGATGCGCCGCTGCCGGATTTAGTGGTGTACCTGCAAGCCCCAGTGGATGTATTGCAAGAGCGTATTGCCCGGCGCGGCATCCGCTACGAGCAGGGCATGGAGCGAGAGTACTTGGAGAGGCTCGTGGATGCGTATACACGGTTTTTTCATAATTACGACGCCGCGCCTTTATTGATCGTGAATGCTGGCGATGTGGATTTTATTAATAACGAGCAGCATTTTGCACAGTTAGCGGCTGAGATCGCCAAGCCCCGTAAGGGTCGGCATTATTTCAATCCGTTTCATGGCTAAAACTCACGGATGGGTGTCGCGGACAAATGTCGCGCATCAGTCGTGCGTCGGCGGTTTATCAGCTTAAAACGTGGGTCTGCGCGCCGTGCTCTGCAAGTGCCCAAGCCACATGTTCGCGTACGAGGTCCGATGGATGATCGCTGCGTGATTGTAGTGCCCTAATAATCGCGATTGATGTAGTGGCGTTGCCTAAGGCCACGGCAATGTTGCGTAGCCAACGTGTATGTCCAATGCGGCGAATGGGACTGCCTTCCATGTTTGTCACGAACTCCGTTTCAGTCCAAGCAAACAAGGTGACGAGTTGTGCGCTATCAAGTGCATGGCGCGGCTCAAAGCCCGGAATGTGCGTGGTGCGCGCGAACTTATTCCATGGACAGACCAATTGACAGTCATCGCAGCCATAGATGCGATTACCCATGGGCTTACGTAGTTCCAGCGGAATACTGCCCTGTAGTTCGATCGTCAAATACGATATACAACGCCTCGCATCGAGTTGGTAGGGAGCGACAATCGCGCCGGTGGGGCATGCTGGGATGCAGGCAGTACAGCTGCCGCAATGCTCACTTGCGGGCGCGTCAATGGGCAGCTCTAGATCGGTGTAGAGCTCGCCCAGAAAAAAATATGAACCCGCTTTTTGGTTAATCAAATTCGTGTGCTTACCGATCCAACCGAGCCCCGCATTGCGGGCGAGTGGTTTTTCAAGCACAGGGCCTGAGTCCACAAACACGCGATGCCCAAACGGACCGATCCGCTCAGCAATGGTGTCGGCCAAGCGCTGCAAGCGGTTACGCATCAGGCGGTGATAGTCCTGACCGAGTGCGTAACGCGAGACGTAGCCGAGTTGCGAGTCGTTCAGTACGTCAAGCGCCGGTTTTGCAGATCCCGGCCAGTAGTTCAGGCGCACCGAGATCACGCGCACGGTGCCGGGTTTGATGGCGGCCGGTTGGGCGCGGCGCGCGCCAAAGCGCTCCATGTAGTGTAATTCCCCATGAAAACCTGCCTGCAGCCACTTAAGGAGGCGCGGCTCGTCGGCACTTAAGTCAATGCCCGTGATTCCGACCTCATCAAAGCCTTTGGCGAGCGCCAGTGCTTTGATCTCAGTACTCAGTTGTGTGGCGGACGGTGTGTTCACGATAGGGGGCTATAGGGGTCTCATGATCGGGAGCTCAGTATAGAGCGCAGGCGCGTGCAGATGCGCTCTTTGGCTGATCGGGGTCATAATGTGTGCCATGACGATACCAAGCGAATGGATCCATAACACCGGCGCACTGCGCGGCGTCGAGCGCTCCGTGGTCAAAGATCTCAGCAGCGCGCAGGACACGCTGATGGAGCGAGCGGGGCAGGCGGGGGCTTGGCATGTGCAGCGGCTCTATCCGCTCGCGCGCCACGTGGTTGTCGTCGTCGGCCCTGGCAATAACGGTGGCGATGGATTGATCAGCGCCCGTGTGCTGCGTGAGGCAGGTCTCGCTGTCACGGTGCTCGCGCCACGCGGCGCACCCGCAACGTTGGCTGCGCGCGCGGCGGTGATGGCCTTCGGTGAATCATTCGGTGGAGCGACACTTGATGCGCTTAAGACCGCCGATGTGATTGTGGATGCGCTACTGGGTATTGGCTTAAATCGTGATGTGGAGCCGGATCTGGCTGCGGTCATCCGTGCCATGAATGAGGCTACCTGTCCGGTCTTGAGCTTGGACGTGCCATCGGGTCTTGATGCGGACACAGGTCACGTGTGTGGTGTGGCGGTCCGCGCCGATCACACACTCAGTTTTTTAGGTTTAAAGACGGGTTTTTATTTAGGACAAGGCCCTGCATACACTGGGCACATTGTGTTGGCCTCACTTGATATCCCAGATGCCTACTGGCGCGATGTGCCGGCTGGACTTGCTCGCATCACACCGCACGCGGTGCAATCACTGCTGCCGCGCCGTGAGCGCATGCTGCACAAAACATTGGCTGGGCGTGTGCTCGTGGTGGCTGGCGGCCCCGGCATGCCGGGTGCTGCGCGATTGACGGGCGAGGCGTGCTTGCGCGCAGGCGCAGGACGGGTGGTGATTGCGACCGCAGCCGTGCATGCGCCAGTCATCAGTATAGGTTGTCCTGAGCTCATTGTGATGGGCATCACACAGCCGCATGAGGTGCTGCCGTTGCTGGCTGAGGCGGATGTGATTGTGATGGGGCCTGGTCTTGGACGCAGTGCATGGGCGACGCAGTTGCTGTCGGTATTATGGACCGCACCGCAGCCACTGATTGTGGATGCGGATGCGCTCAATGCCTTGGCAGTGACCGGACATCGACGTAGCAATTGGTGTTTAACGCCGCACGCGGGTGAAGCGGCTCGCTTGCTTGGCTGCAGTGCACGCGCTATTCAAGAGGAGCGCCTGCAATCGGTCAATGCATTGGTCACACGCTACGGTGGTGTGGTGGTCCTAAAAGGCCCAAGCACACTCATTGCCGCTGAGGGGCTGTCTGTACCCATGGTCTGCGAGCGAGGTAACCCGGGCATGGCGACGGCTGGTATGGGCGATGTGCTGTGCGGCGTCATCGCCGCCATCGCCGCCCAGCAAGCGCTCCCCGCACAGACGCTGGCATTGAGTGCCGCCATTGGCGTGGACGTGCACGCGCGCGCCGCCGACATGGCAGCCGGTACTCTTGAACGCGGCTTGATCGCGCGCGATGTGATTGCGCACTTACGCGCTTGCGTGAACCCATTGTGTTAACACTTGCCTTACCCAACGAGGAGGCGACCACTGCCTTCGGCGCGCGCTTGGCGGAGGCACTGCGTGGCATGACGAGAGGCTTTTTTGTGACGCTTCAAGGTGAGTTAGGTGCCGGTAAGACCACGCTCGTGCGTGGACTGCTGCGGCAACTCGGCGTGCAGGGCGCGATTCGTAGTCCCACCTATGCGGTACTTGAGACCTACCCGGTTGCGCTTGGCTGTGTGCACCATTTGGATTGGTATCGCCTCGCCTCGGCGCGGGATCTGGAAAGCTTAGGTTTTCGGGATTTGCTCGCTGCCGGTCAATGGGTGTTCGTGGAATGGCCGGATCGGGCGCCGGCCGTGGCCGCAACGGCTGATCTGTGTATTGAACTGCGGTATGCGCCGGCGGCGAGTGCTGATGCTCAAAGCGCATGCTCGCCCGAGGCGGGGCGCAGCGTTACGGTGTCCGCGCAAACTCCTGAGGGTGAGCAGGTGCTTAAGGGGCTCATCGCAGGTTAAATATAATCATAGTCCTGTAGCTTCATAATTTATATTGAGTTTTCGTTTTTTCGGGATTACAGTCGCGCCATGCACGGGCGCCAACTCCCAATACCTACCTCCACTGCTCAGACGCGCAACCAGCTTGTGGTGCGTGCGTGCCTGCTCGGGACGCTCGCCTGTCTCGTCGTGCCGTTATCCCTGGCTCACGCGCGCACAGTGGTGCCGCCTTTACTGCGTACCGTGGATGCCAGTGCAACGCTCACCGCGGCGCATGTTGATTTAGGAGTGCTCGGTCCGGCACAGCTGGCGGTGTTTACCTTGGATAAGCCGGCTCGAGTGGTGGTGGATGTGACGCCTGCGACATGGGCGCGCCAGCATCTGGCCTTGCCTAAAGCGCAGGGGCTGATTATCGGCGTGCGCGCCGGTCCCCATGCCCTTGGCGTGCGTTTGGTGTTTGATGTGGCAAGTCCCGTCAGCGTGACTCGCCACGAGGATCCAGTAAGTCATCGCATGGCGCTTGAGTTCATTCGGCGCGGAACACCAGCCGAGGAGGTGCGTCAGGCGCCACCATCGGCGCCTCTAGTGGCGCCTTTGATGGCTGCGTCCACGCCGGCTCCTACGCCGCTGCCTACGCCGACGCCCACTGTGGCAGTGGTCAATGCGGCCATGCCTGCCAGCGTCGCTCCCGTTGCTGCACCTGTAGCCGCTGTAAAGACCGGAACTCAGCCGTCCACAGCGCGTGCTGGTAACAGTATTCGAAAGCTAGTGATCGCAGTGGATGCCGGTCACGGTGGTGAAGACCCAGGCGCGAGTGGTCGCGATGGCACACACGAGAAAGATGTAACACTTGCTGTGGCGCGGGAGCTCGCGACGCGCATTAATGCCGAGCCCGGTATGCAGGCGGTGCTCACGCGCGCTGGAGATTATTTTGTGCCGCTGCGTGAACGCAGTCACCGCGCCCGTGTGGCTCAAGCAGATTTGTTCGTGTCAGTGCACGCCGATGCGGTGCAGGATCGCTCGGTGGCAGGCTCATCGGTCTATGTATTATCAGCGCGGGGTGCGTCAAGCGAAGCCGCCAAATGGCTGGCTGATCGTGAAAACGCGGCGGATTTGGTCGGCGGCGTGTCCCTTGATACTAAAGACAGCGTGTTGGCGTCGGTCTTGTTGGACTTGTCGCAGTCCGCCGCTATGAGCGCCAGCATGGTGGCAGCCGGCAAGGTGCTTGAGCAGCTAAATCAGGTCGGTGAGGTGCGTAAAGCCGCGGTACAACAGGCCGGTTTTGTGGTGCTGAAGTCCCCGGATATTCCGTCGATGCTGATCGAAAGCGCGTATATCACGAACCCTCAGGAAGAGCGGCGCCTGAAAGACCCCCACCATCAGGCCGAGTTGGCTGATGCGATTTTGGCGGGGATTCGTAATTTTTTCCGTGAAAACCCACCTCCCGGCACCCACACGGCCTCCATGGTGGCAGATACGGGGCCTGCAGCCATGAACGGACGCGCGCCGGGCCACTGAGCGCTGCTACTATGGGCGCTGTGTACCCATACGCTTCTCAGTGACGCGGTGCCCCATGACAATCCGCGTTTTACCATCCCATCTAGTGAATCAAATCGCTGCCGGCGAGGTCATCGAGCGCCCGGCGTCGGTGGTGAAAGAGCTCGTTGAGAATGCACTTGATGCAGGTGCTCATCAGATCGATGTGGTGATTGAGCAAGGCGGGCTCAGTCTGATCAGCGTGCGTGACGATGGCATCGGCATTGAGGCGGCTGATTTGGCGATTGCGCTTGAGCGTCACGCGACCAGCAAAATTGGTAGCTTGGACGATTTAGAACATATCGTCAGCCTCGGCTTTCGTGGCGAGGCGCTGCCGAGCATTGGATCCGTGGCGCGTTTGAGTCTGACCTCCCGCCAGGCGGCTATGAGTCATGGCATGACAGTGACCGTGGACGGCGGCGTGCCGGTTGAGCCCATGCCGGCACCGCATCCGATAGGCACCACGGTCAATGTGCGGGATTTGTTCTTTAATGTGCCGGCACGGCGTAAATTCATGCGCAGTGCAGCGACCGAAGCGAGTCACATCGAGCGCATGCTAACGCGACTCGCTCTGGCACGACCGGATGTCGGCATCAGCCTGACGCACAATGGCCGACGCAGCATCATGGTGAGTCCCGCCCGCGATCGCCATGGCATGGAAAAGCGCCTCGATGCGCTCATGGGCGATGGGTTTTTAGCAGGCGCACTGCACGTGTCGCATACCGCGCTTGGTATGACGCTCACCGGTTGGGTGGCGTTACCCACCTACACGCGCTCGCAACCGGACGAGCAGCATGTGGCGGTGAATGGGCGCGCCTTGCGCGATCGGCTGCTCACTAATGCCGTGCGCTTAGGTTTTCGCGATGTCATGTTTCATGGTCGTCATCCGGCCTATGTGCTGAACCTGACGCTGGATCCGGCACGGGTGGACGTGAATGCGCATCCGCAGAAGCTCGAGGTGCGCTTTCGGGATGGACGTACGGTGCATGATTTTCTGATGCGCACGGTTGAGGGTGCGCTTGCAGGGACGCGCCCGACTGAGGGCGTGCCTGGGCCGGTGCCGAGTTCCGTGCGCGAGAGCTTGGGCGGCGAGGCGGCGATGGCTCGACGCGTGCACGAGCAGAGTCATTTAGGTTTCAGTGCCGAGCAGCACGGTGGGCGCTCCTATGTCGCGCACGCCGCAGTTGGCTTACGCAATCAGCCGCCGGCATCAGGCGCTGATATCCCTGGCGAGGTGGATTGGACGGCGTTTGCAGCGACTCATGGCGTGGCCGCTAAGAGCGAGCCAAGCGCGCCAACCCACAGTGGTGCGAGTACTCCACCGCTTGGGTATGCGCTCGGTCAGTTGCATGGCATTTATATACTGACCGAAACAGTTCAAGGTATGGCGCTCGTGGATATGCACGCCGCTCATGAGCGGGTGTTGTATGAGCAACTCAAAAACGAGCGCCGTAATGGCGCTGTGGTACGTCAGCAATTGCTGGTGCCGCAGGTACTCGATTTTAGCGAAAGTGATATTGAGATAGCGCTTGAGCATGCAACAGCGCTTGAGGCACTTGGTATTGTGATTGAGCGCTTAGCGCCGCGCCAGTTAGCCGTGCGTGAAATGCCAGTGGCCTTTGGCCAGCGGGATCTGGCAGGTCTAGTGCGCGATGCATTGACTGAACTCGCCGAGCGCGGTGATACCGCAGCCATCGCGGTGGCTGAGGATCAGTTACTGGCGACGTTTGCATGTCATGCCGCGGTACGGGCGCACCGAAAACTCACCTTGCCTGAAATGAATGCACTGCTACGCGACATGGAGCGCACCGATCGCGCGGATCAATGCAATCACGGTCGGCCGACGTGGATTTCCCTCACGCTGGCGGAGCTGGATCGACTCTTTTTGCGGGGACGCTAGATGTCGGTACGAGCGGTGTTGCTCTTAGGGCCGACTGGAGCGGGTAAAACAGATCTTGCGCTGCGACTAGTGGAGCGTTTGCCGCTTGAGATCGTGAGTATGGACTCGGTACTGGTGTACCGCGGCCTTGATATCGGCACTGCCAAGCCATCGCACGCGATTCGTGAGCACGTCACGCACCATCTTATTGATATTTGTGATGCGAGCGAGCGTTACTCGGTTGCAGATTTTTTGCGCGACGCCGCGTTAGTCATGACCGCCATCCACGCGCGCGGCAAAATTCCGCTGCTCGTGGGTGGCACCATGCTCTATTGCCGGGCGCTGCAATCGGGTCTTGCTGACTTGCCGCCGGCGAACACAAGTGTCCGTGCGCAGTTACAAGCGCGTGCGAGCGCGGACGGATGGCCAGCTTTACATAGTGAGTTACTGCGAGTGGATCCAGCGGCGGGTGCGCGGATACAGCCACTGGATCAGCAGCGCATCCAACGGGCGCTTGAGGTGTACATGCTCACCGGTCGGCCACTGAGCGATGTGCAGCGCGAGAATGTGAAGGGTGCTGTGCGTGCGGACTATCTGAAGTTGATTCTTGCGCCTCGTGAGCGTGCCCGTTTAAGCGCGAGTTTGGCAGTGCGTTTTGATGCCATGTTACAGGCCGGATTGGTGGACGAAGTGGGGCGCCTGCGCACGCGCGCAGAGCTGGATCTGTCGCTGCCGGCGCTGCGTGCGGTGGGTTATCGGCAAGTGTGGGGGCATTTGGCGGGCGAATACGATCTTGCCGAGGCGCGGCGCTTAAGTATTGCCGCCACCTTGGCGCTCGCCAAACGGCAGTACACCTGGCTGCGCGCTGAAGCGAATACCACGTGGGAGGAGCTACGCCCGGGGTTGCTTGAAACGTGGGTCACTTTGATCGAAAAATGGAATTGCGGCACTGCAACGTAAATGCATTGCGTGCTAGTATTTTCAAATTACGCCCCCACGGTGGTGATTGGACGCAAAAGAGCGGCTACTGGTAGCGGTAGTTGCTACCGAGTGTTATTTAAAGATCAATAAAAACAAGGAGATAGATTGATGGCCAAGAGCCAGTCCCTGCAGGATCCTTTTTTGAATGCTTTGCGTAAAGAGCGTGTTCCCGTGTCGATTTATTTGGTGAATGGCATTAAGTTGCAGGGGTATATCGACTCGTTTGACCAATTTGTGGTGCTCTTGAAGAATACCGTTAGTCAAATGGTCTACAAGCACGCGATCTCCACCATCGTCCCATCGCGCGCTGTGCGCATTCCGGGTGACGATGGCGAGACCGTCGTTGGCGGTGAGGGTTCGGAACTTGAATGATGCCAAGCTCCGTGGTTGAGCTTCGCATTGTTTGATCGGCCCCGCAGCGGCGAGCGCGCTTTGCTAGTGCGTATCGGTCTCGGCAGTCCCGTTAATCCGGCGGAACTTGCTGAGTTTGAAGCGCTTGCGGTCTCCGCAGGTGCCGTGCCTGTTGGGCAAGTGACCGGATCTCGGGCGCGGCCGGATCCACGGTATTTTGTGGGTAGCGGCAAAGCCCAAGAATTAAAAGAGCGCGCGGATGCGTGTTGTGCTGAGGTGATCTTGATTGATCATCCTTTAAGTCCCAGCCAAGAACGAAATCTTGAAAAATTGACCGAGCGGCGCGTGCTTGATCGCAGCGGGTTGATCTTGGATATTTTTGCGCAGCGTGCGCGTAGCCACGAAGGCAAGTTGCAGGTGGAGCTTGCGCAGCTGAAGCATTTAAGTACGCGCCTCGTGCGCGGTTGGACACACCTTGAGCGGCAAAAAGGCGGCATTGGTTTGCGCGGTCCTGGCGAGACGCAGCTGGAAACCGACCGACGTTTGTTGAATAACCGCATTCGGACGTTGAATCGCCGTTTAGAAAAACTCGCGTTGCAACGCGATACCGGTCGCCAGACGCGCAAAGAGGTGCCGATACCGGGCGCGGCCTTAGTCGGCTATACAAACGCCGGTAAATCAACGCTATTTAACGTACTGACGGGTGCATTGAGTTTTGCGGCAGATCAGTTGTTTGCCACGCTCGATCCGACGGTGCGGCGTTTGAAGCTGCCGCATTGCGGTGAGATTGTGCTAGCCGATACGGTGGGCTTCATTCGTGAGTTACCACACGAGCTCGTTGCCGCATTTCGGTCGACCTTGCTGGAGGCGCGTGAGGCGGACTTGCATTTGCACGTCATAGATGCGGCGGATCCGGAGCGCACTGAACGGATCGCGCAAGTGAACGAAGTGCTCGCAAGCATCGATGCTGATGGCATTGCGCAACTGCAGATTTATAACAAAGTCGATCTTTTGGGTGAGGAGCCGCGCGTTGAGCGCGATGAGCAAGGACTCGTCTGTCGCATTTGGCTGTCAGCCGCGACGGGTCAAGGGCTTGAGTTGCTGCGCGAGGCGCTCATTGAGCGTTTTGGCTCGCGCTTGGCGCGGGTCGTGCTTGCTTTAAGTCCCACACAAGGGCGGGCACGCGCAGTTTTGTACCAGCGCGGCGCTGTTTTGCGCGAAGATCCGGCCGAAAATGGTGGTTGGTTAGTGGAAGTGGAGTGTGCAGAGGCTGATCTTGTCGAGTTTTGTCGCCGTGAAGGGCTTACAGTACCCACTACAGGTGCAGGATCCGGATCCGCGCCTTGTCTCGCCAACGAGGGGTTCTTACAATCTGGCTACTAGGTTGTTGAGTTGTCATGCAGACGCGGCGTTGATAGCGGGCGCGCTGGGCTTTACACACGAATGTCTTTAGATGGAAACGGTATATCGCATGGATCAATCGCATATGGCATCTGACAAACCGTCGGATCCGAAAAATCCTTGGGACCGCAAACCCACCGGTGGCCCGCCGGATCTAGACGACATCGTGCGCTCCTTAAAGCGCAAGCTCGCCGGGCTGTTTGGTGGTCAGCCACCGCGTGCGAGTGGTCCGACCCCGACGCACCGCGCACACTTGCCGCGACTCCCGTCGGGCGCTGTCCTGGCGGCTCTCGTGGGCGTCTGGTTGGCGAGCGGCTTTTATGTCGTGGGGCCTGCTGAGAAGGCGGTGGTGACACGCTTTGGTCGCTATACCATGACGGCAGGTGAGGGTCTTAACTGGCGATTGCCATGGCCGATTGAGACCAAGCAGTTAGTCAACACGCAAGAGTTTTTAAGTTTTACCGACCACACCCGCATGCTGACTCAGGATGCCGCTCTCGTGGATATTAACGTGGCAGTGCAGTACCGCCGCTCTGATGCAAAAGCGTTCGTCTTTAATATTGTGGACCCAGAGCGCACGTTGGGCGAGGCTTCTGAAAGCGCGATTCGCGAGAGTGTGGGTCAAAGTCAGTTGGAATTTGTGCTGGAAAAAGGCCGTCAAGAAATCGCCGTGCGCACGCGGCAACTGATACAGCGCACGCTCGATGGCTATAAGTCGGGCCTAGAAGTTATCAGCGTGAACTTGCAGGACGTCAACGTGCCGGAGCAGGTCGCTCCCTCGCAGAAAGACGCCATCAAGGCGCGCGAGGATAAGGACCGGCTGCGGGTCGAAGCGGAAACGTACTCGAACGACATTTTGCCGCGGGCACGCGGCACGGCCGAGCGCCAGTTGCTAGATGCCGAAGCGTATCGGCAGCGCATCGTGGCGGATGCCGAAGGCGAGAGTTCGCGTTTTGCGCAAGTGGCCACCGCCTATGAAAAAGCACCGGTCGTGACCCGGCAGCGACTGTATCTAGAGACGATGGAAAGCGTGCTCAGTAACAGCGGCAAAGTGATTGTGGATGTGAAGGGTACGGGCAACATGCTGTATCTGCCGCTCGATAAGCTCATGGAAAAGCGTGCAAACGAAACGCCACGAACCACTGCGCCCTCGCTACTACCCGAGGTGACAGTGACTCCAACCGCGCCGGCGCCAACGCCGGGGCGTGCTGAGGCTGTGGACGCCGCATCCGACACGCGCACACGCGCGCGGGGGAATCGCTAATGGATAAGCGTATTGTCAGTATCGCGGTTGCGATTGTCGTGGGCTTAGCTCTTGGCCAGAGTCTTTTTACCGTGCGTGAGACGGAGTTTGCGATTAATTTGCAGCTCGGCGAGTTAGTTCGCTCCGATTATGAGCCGGGTTTGCACGCCAAAATCCCGCTGTTGCAGGGAATTGCCAAGTTTGAGAAGCGTGTCATGACGCGTAATTATCCAGCTGAGCAGTTTTTGACCAGCGAAGGCAAAATTTTAAATGTCGATTTTTATGTGAAGTGGCGTATTGCTGATGTGAGTCAGTATTACCGCTCCACCGGCGGCAGTGAAGATACGGCAGCGGCGCGTCTTGCTGAAGTCGTAAAAGACGGCCTTAAGGGCACTATTGCCAAGCGCACGATCCAGCAAGTGGTTGCGGCAGAGCGAGCGGAGTTAATTGCCGATGTGCTTAATTTCGCCGGCAGTAGTGTGAAGCAGCTCGGTATTACGCTGGTGGATGTGCGCGTGAAGCGCATTGAGTTGCCGGACGATGTCAGTGATTCGGTGTTTAACCGCATGCGTCAGGACTTTGCGCGCCAAGCCGCCCAGCTACGTGCTGAAGGTGAGGAGCAAGCAATCAAGATTCGTGCGGAATCAGAGCGCCAGCGCACGGAGATCCTCTCGGGAGCAGCGCGCGATGCCGAGAAAATGCGCGGTGAGGGAGATGCGCACGCTGCCAATATTTTTGCGAGCGCGACCGGCAAGAATACCGAGTTCTTCGCGTTTTATCGCAGCATGCAGGCGTATCGCAAGTCGGTGGGCCATGAAGGCGATGTCATGGTGCTGTCGCTCGATGGGCAGTTCTTTAAGTACATGCAGCAGCCCGGCGGCGCTAAGTGAGCCTGATCGCACAAATCCCATGCCGCCCTCAGCCTTGATCTGCTAGGCATGGCTATTCAGTGGCATGATCTGGGGGCGGCCCTTGCGCTTTATTTGGTCCTTGAGGGCGTGTTGCCGTTTTTGAGTCCCAAGACGGCGAGTCAAGTGTTTGAGGTCATGGCAAAATCCCCGCTAACGCAGCTGCGTGTTGTGGGTTTGCTCAGTATGCTAATTGGTTGCGCTCTTTTATTTTTCATCCGCGGCTAAAGCCGCCTTTGACTGGTGACCTCCATGGGTAAGAACGTCGTTGTCATCGGTACCCAGTGGGGCGATGAGGGCAAAGGCAAGATCGTTGATCTGTTGACCGAGCGGGCATCAGCAGTGGCGCGCTTCCAAGGTGGTCACAACGCGGGTCACACATTGGTGATTCGTGGTGAGAAGACTGTGCTGTCACTGATTCCATCGGGCATCTTGCGCGATGGCTCGCTGTGCTTGATCGGCAATGGCGTGGTGGTGTCCTTGCCGGCCTTGCTGCGTGAAGCGGATATGCTGATCGAGCGCGGTGTGCCGGTCTTTGAGCGGCTGCGCGTGAGTCCCGCCTGTCCCATTATTTTGCCGTCGCACGTGTCGCTCGATCGAGCGCGTGAGCGTGCGCGCGGAGTCAATGCAATTGGTACCACCGGTCGCGGGATCGGTCCGGCTTATGAGGACAAAGTTGCACGTCGGGCGCTACGGATCGCGGATCTATTTCAGCGTGAGCGCTTGGCGGCCAAGCTCGGTGAAGTCTTGGATTTGCACAACTTCATGTTGAAGCACTACTACAACGCCGAGACACACGATTTTCAGCAGGTGCTTGACGATATTTTGGCCGCCGGTGAGCGTGTAAAACCACTCGTAGACGATGTCAGTTTGCTTCTGCGTAATTTGCATCGCGATGGTAAAAATATTTTGTTTGAAGGCGCGCAGGGCGCCTTGCTCGATGTGGATTTAGGCACCTATCCGTATGTGACCTCATCCAACACCACAGCCGGCAATGCCGCAACTGGCACCGGCATTGGGCCGCGTTCCTTCAGTTATGTATTGGGTATCGTGAAGGCGTACACCACGCGCGTGGGCTCGGGTCCTTTTCCGACCGAGCTCTTTGATGATTACGGCGAGCATTTGTCGCGCGTAGGTCATGAGTTTGGTGCCGTCACTGGTCGACGACGGCGTACGGGTTGGTTTGATGCGGTGGCACTGCGCCGCTCCATTTTGCATAACAGTGTGACAGGGCTGTGTGTCACAAAATTAGATGTGCTCGATGGCTTGGATGTGATTCGGCTGTGCACGGGATATCGGATGCGTGGTGCGGTGAGCGATGAGCCACCACTACTTGCCGACCATTACGCGGACTGCGAGCCGGTGTACGAGGATATGCCAGGTTGGACAGAGTCCACCGTTGGGGTGACGGACTACGCGCGCTTACCCGTCAATGCACAGGCGTACCTTGAGCGCATGACGGCGCTCGCTGGTGTGCCGCTGGATATTGTGAGTACGGGCGCTGATCGCGAGCACACGATCATTCGCCGGCATCCGTTTGACTGAAGAGGCTGACCGCTACTGATGCCGTGGGCGCCTGCGCACTTTAATGCGTGGCGCAGGCGGTTCCCACGCAGGCATTGCCCCTTTGCAAGGCATCTTGAACTTCCTGCGCTTGGCGCAAGGCCTCGGCAAGGCCCTCAGGCGTCACGCACACGCTGCGCGTGAAGCGGGTGCCAATGGTGCCTTCTTCCCGGCAGTAAACCACTTTGTCGGCACGTTTTTGCACGTGGTAACCCATCATTTTGGCGTGTCGCTCGAGATCTTGGGCCAGTTTGACGCGCGCCTCGTCCTCCGGCACCGCAGAGGTATTGGGCGTCGCTGAGTCAGCGGTAGGGCGCGCGGTGGGGGTGCTCGGCGCACGTGCCGCAGTCGCTGCAGGCGCCAACGCGGCTGGTGCAGGGGGGGACGCAGGTGGCAGGCTGGTGCAGCTCGCGAGGCTCGTACTGATGAGGCCCATGGCGAGGCCACGGGCTATGTAAGGGGCCCATCGGCTCACTAAAACACCGGTTTTATGTGACAAAGTACGCTCCGTGATGAGAAAGACAGGCAAAGCTTGCCCCGTTACAGCACAATTGCGCTTGCTGCTACCGCGCGACGTCAGGTCCGTCGCCGCGGTCGATGGTGCCCAGAAGAGGACTCGAACCTCCACGGTGTTACCCGCTAGTACCTGAAACTAGTGCGTCTACCAATTCCGCCACCTGGGCAAGGTGCTGATCCTGTGAGGCGAGGCTCTTAGATCCTTCAGAAGAGCGCGGAAATGTACGCAGTGGTCTATCCCCTGTCAATCAAGGATTGACGTCCCCAACTAGGTAAGGGAGTAAAGGGTCCGTTTTGAGAAGTTTAAAGGCCCCAAGGGCCATGGATGAGAGTTTAGATGAGTAAAAATCAGCATTGGCGACAAGCGGACGCGCGACAGGCCGCGGAGTCAGAGCGCTATGCGCGCCCGATCCCGAGCCGCAGTTTTTTGTTGGAGGTCTTGGTCAAGGCGGGTACGCCCTTGACTGCGGAAGGCTTTGCGGCGCTGCTGAAGCTGCGCGATAAGGGCTTACGCGCGGCGTTGGAGAGTCGCTTAAGTGCCATGGTGCGCGACGGTGAGCTGTTGCGGAATCGGCGGAGTGAGTATTTATTGCTTGAGCGCGTCTCCGTGGTGACGGGTCAAGTGACCGGCCATCGCGACGGCTTCGGGTTTTTAGTGCCCGACGATGGGTCGGATGATCTTTTTCTGCCGCCGGGCCAGATGCGCACTGTCATGCACGGCGATCGGGTGGCGGCGCGCGTGGTTGGTATTGATGCGCGCAATCGCAAGGAAGGCGCGATTGTCGAGGTGCTCGAGCGTCGCACGCATCAGGTGGCAGGGCGCTTTCATCTGGAGCGTGACGTCGGCTTTGTGGAGCCGGATAACCGGCGCATCAGTCAGCGCATCGTGATTCCGGCACGTGACCGCAATGGCGCCACGCACGGCGCGCTCGTCGTGGCGGAACTCGTGCAGGTGCCGAGTCGTCATGCAGAGGCTATTGGTCGCATTACGCGTATTTTGCCGGAGCTAGGTATTGCCGATACGGCGATTGAGCTGGCTATTGCGTCCCATCAGCTACCGCATGAGTTCTCAGCTGCTGTCTTGCGGGAAGCGCGCCGCTTTGGCAAGCAGCTCGATGGCGCCACGATGGGCGAGCGCGTGGATTTGCGTCTTGTGCCGCTGATCACCATTGATGGCGACGATGCGCGTGATTTTGATGATGCGGTGTTTGCCGAGCCGACGCGCGGTGGCTGGCGCTTGTTGGTGGCGATTGCTGATGTGAGTCATTACGTTCGCCCCGGTACGGCGCTTGATACAGAAGCGCGCTTGCGTGCAACGAGTGTGTATTTTCCGCATCGAGTGATCCCGATGCTGCCTGAGGAGCTTTCCAATCAACTGTGCTCCTTGATGCCTGATGTGGATCGCGCCTGTATGGTGGCTGAGATGTCAGTCACGCGCGAGGGTAAAGTGACCCGCGCGAAGTTCTATGCGGCAGTCATGCGCTCGCACGCGCGCCTGACCTATACCAAAGCGGCCGAAGCACTCGTCGATCGCCGTCCTGATGTGCGCGCATCTTTAAGTGCGCAAGCGTTGACCTCGCTCGAGGCGCTGTACGACGTGTATCGCGCTTTACGGCGTCACCGTGAGGTACGTGGTGCGCTTGATTTTGAGTCGGCTGAAGTCAAAGTCGTGGTGGGTGCTGATGGCCGCGTTGCGGAACTGAAATCCTATCCTCGAAATGACGCGCACCGATTGATTGAGGAATGCATGATCGCGGCCAACGTGGAAGCGGCCGGATTTCTGAAAAAACACAAGATGCCGGCGCTGTATCGGGTGCATGCGCAGCCCGATGAGGATCGCATTCTCGAGCTGAAACGCTTTTTGGCAACGCGTGGATTACTGCTTGAGACCGATGGCGAGATGGATCCGCAGAAGTTAAGTCGCCTCTTAAAACAAGTGCACGGCCGGCCTGATGCAGCAATGCTCGAGGGCATGATTATTCGCTCACTCGCGCAAGCGGTCTATCAGCCCGAAAATATTGGGCATTTTGGGTTAGCGCTCAGTGAGTATGCGCATTTTACCTCGCCGATCCGCCGCTATCCGGATTTGCTGGTGCATCGCGCGATCCGTCATGCCTTAAGTGGTGGAGCGGTCGAGGATTTTGAGCACCCGACACGCGAGATGGTGGTGTTCGGTCAGGAGTGTTCGAGCCGTGAGCGGCGCGCCGATGAAGCGACCCGTGGAGTCGTGACGTACTTAAAATGCGAGTTCATGAAAGAGCGCGTGGGCGAGACTTTCGCGGGTGTCGTGACGGGCGTGACTGATTTTGGGCTCTTCGTGCAGCTTGAGGGCTTGCAGGTGGATGGGCTCATTCATGTGGCAACGCTTGGACAGGACTACTACCGCTATGAAGAGGATCGGCGCACCTTGGTGGGGGAGCGTTCAGGCCAGCGCTTTACGCTCGGCGATAAACTGACAGTCCGAGTGACGCGCGTGGATCCATCCGATCGCAAGATTGATTTGGAGCTGGTGGCGCAAACGGAAGTGGCGTTTCATCCACGGCGCAAAGCGGGTAAAAAAGAAGTGAAAGTCGCACCGCGTATCGCAGCCAAGCGTGGGCCGCTTAAAGGTCCGCGCAATGGTTCAGCAAAGGGTCCACGACTTGGTTCAGGCAAAAAGAGTCGGTCACGATAAGTCCCTTGTGCATTTTATTTAAGTAGGTATCGCGTGTTATGAGTGATGAAATTGTCTATGGCTTGCATGCGGTGCGCGCGTTACTTGAGAGTCGCCCTGCTGCTGTGCGGCGCATGACCTTGCAAGCGGGACGCAGCGATAAGCGGATCACGGAGCTTGTAGAGCTCGCGCGTGAGCGCAATGTATTGCTGGAGACCCGTCCGGTTGCGGAACTTGATCAGTTAAGTGCGGGAGGCGTGCACCAGGGGGTGCTGGCGCGCGTGGAACCGGCTAAGCCATTGGACGAGGATGAGCTCCTCATCCGCCTGGATGGTGCGACGAAGCCGCCGCTCGTGTTAGTCCTCGATGGAGTGCAGGATCCCCATAACTTAGGTGCGTGTTTGCGTAGTGCCGATGGAGCAGGCGCTGTGGCGGTGGTGGTGCCTCGCGATCGCGCGGTCGGATTAACGCCTGTGGTGCGTAAGGTGGCTGCGGGAGCTGCTGAGACGGTGCCGTTTGTGCAGGTCACGAACCTGGCGCGGTTTTTGCGTGGTTTGAAGGACGCGGGATTGTGGATCGTGGGTGCCGATGATGATGCGCCGATATTTCATTACAGCGCAGACCTTAAAGGCCCACTGGCGGTCGTCATGGGTGCCGAGGGCACCGGGATGCGGCGCTTAACGCGCGAGCACTGTGATCAGGTCGTTAAATTACCAATGCTCGGTGGTGTGTCGAGCTTAAATGTCTCGGTCGCGACCGGTATTGTGTTGTATGAAGCTTTAAGGCAGCGGGCTCCATAAAAAAGTTTTTAGCGGTCTTAGGGCTGGGTTGTCAATGACTGCCTTACTGCTGAGGAAATTGATAAAAAGCGACGTTAAGCCACGGTTTTTCTTGCCATTCGAGTCGGTGCCTTCTACACTACGCGCGCTTTGAAGGCTCCCTAGCCTTAAAAGTTGAGTTAAGTTACTGATTCTCCTTGCTGCACTGGCTGTCTCGCTAGGTGGCGAATATCCATAAGGGAGTCGACATGAGACATTATGAAATCGTGTTTCTGGTCCATCCGGACCAGAGCGAGCAGGTCCCTGCCATGCTCGAGCGCTATCGGGGCCTGATTACGGGTGGCGGCGGAGCCGTGCACCGGATCGAGGACTGGGGCCGCCGCCAGCTGGCGTATCCGATCTCCAAAGTTCATAAAGCGCACTACGTGCTGATGAATGTCGAGTGCGACGGCAAGATTCTTGCTGAACTCGAAGGAAGCTTCCGTTTCTCGGACGCCGTCATTCGTCATATGACCACGCGTGTGAAGGCCGCCGTGATTGAGCCATCGCCGATGGCGAAGGCTGGCGACGACAAGGGCGAGGACGTGCGTGATCGTGGTGATCGCGATGACGATCGCGATGATCGCGACGATCGTGATGACCGTGAGCCACGTCGTGGTCGTGGTCGTGATCGCGGCGATCGCGATGATTTCATGGGTCGCGAGTAACGAAGGATATCTATATGGCACGTTATTTCCGCCGCAAAAAGTTTTGCAAATTTACAGCTGACGAAGTTGTCGAGATCGACTACAAGGATCTGGCTACTTTGAAGAACTACATTACTGAGACTGGCAAGATTGTGCCGAGTCGCATCACGGGTACACGGTCGTTCTATCAGCGCCAGCTGTCAGAAGCGGTCAAGCGGGCACGCTTTTTGGCGTTGCTGCCGTACACCGATCAGCATTAAGTAGAGTGTCAGCGGGGTCTGCCCGCTGACAGTTACCTATGCATGGTGTAGTCGCTTGGTTGATGGCAACGCGTGTGCGGGCGATTTTAGCCGCCGCGTTGCTTGCGATTCTTGCGTTGACGCCGCTGTTTGTGACGTGGCTGCCGGGAGCTTTCATTGTGCTCTTAGCGTTACGTGGGTCGCAGCCGGTGTCTGAGCTGAAAGGAGCATTGGTAGCTGGTGCGACCTTGAGTTGGTTGTTGTTATCGGTGGGAGCGGGCGCTGTGCCTGCCATGCTGGTGGCAGTTGCCTTGATCGTACCGCCCTTGCTGGTGGGTCGACTGATGGCGCGTGGTGGCACGTTAAGCTCCGCGTTTCAGTTTGCCACCGCAGCGGCGCTGGTAATGTTGGTGGGTGTGCACTTAGTGCTATCAAATCCGCCCGGAGTCTGGCAGCCCTTTGTGGAGCGCCTGGCTGCCGATCTCGATCGCATGGCAACCATGATGTCGAGTACTGGCAGTGGCTGGCACCCTGGGGATGCCGAACTGCGTGAAGCGGCGTCGGCGTTTGTGAATTGGGGTGTGGTCGCGTGGTTGTTACTATTTAACACCGTTGCCGCCGCCGCAGTTGGATTGTATTTGCACGGGCGTGAGCTCGGTATTGCGCGCTTGGGGCCGGAGTTTCGGCAGTTGCAAGCAGGGCGCACGCTCGCGAGTGCAGCGGTGATCGTAGCGTTGCTGGCAGCAGTGACGCGCTGGGATTTTGCATCGGACGCCTCGCGCTTGCTCTTAGGAGCCTTCGTGCTGCAGGGGCTCGGGCTTTTGCATGCGGCGCGGGCGTTGCTGGGGCTTGGTACGGGTTGGTTGGTTGGGGCGTATGTCCTCTTGTTTGTGCCGTTTGCAGCGCTGTTTGTCGAGGGTGCGCTGGCGGTGTGTGGTTTTCTCGACAACTGGTTTCCTCTGCGGGCGAAGCTT
>Ga0136642_1000331_pt1 | contig 26600 bp, 15 predicted proteins | sample LowCatLa1302831Y_FD_115313 | JGI IMG/M metagenome (GOLD analysis project Ga0136642, IMG submission 115313) | Freshwater microbial communities from Lower Cathedral Lake, Yosemite National Park, California, USA - 13028-31Y | ecosystem: Environmental > Aquatic > Freshwater > Lake ... | reverse complement strand
GGCTCCAGTCGCGCCGGTTGAGCCGGCAACGCCGGTGGCGCCTGTTGCGCCCGTTGCACCTGCGCCGGTGGCGCCCGCAATGCCCGTGGCTCCAGTCGCGCCGGTTGAGCCGGCAACGCCGGTGGCGCCTGTTGCGCCCGTTGCACCTGCGCCGGTGGCGCCCGCAATGCCCGTGGCTCCAGTCGCGCCGGTTGAGCCGGTTGAGCCGGCAACGCCGGTGGCGCCTGTTGCACCTGCCCCGGTAGCGCCCGCAATGCCCGTGGCTCCAGTTGAGCCAGTTGAGCCAGTTGAGCCGGCAACGCCGGTGGCGCCTGTTGCACCTGCGCCGGTAGCGCCCGCAATGCCCGTGGCTCCAGTTGGGCCAGTTGAGCCGGCAACGCCGGTGGCGCCCGTTGCACCTGCGCCGGTAGCGCCCGCAATGCCCGTGGCTCCAGTTGCGCCAGTTGAGCCAGTTGAGCCAGTTGAGCCGGCAACGCCGGTGGCGCCTGTCGCACCTGTGGTGCCGGCGCCAGTGGCTCCAGTGATGCCGGTGAGTCCAGTCGCACCTGTTTTTCCGGTGGCGCCTGCTGCGCCCGTGGTGCCGGCGCCAGTGGCTCCAGTGAGGCCCGTGGCTCCGGTGAGTCCGGTGGCTCCAGTCGCGCCTGTTTTTCCGGTGGCGCCTGTAGCGCCTGCGCTACCGACACCGGTCGAGCCAGTAACGCCTGTCGGTCCGGTCTTCCCGGTAGTACCTGTTGAGCCCGTTGTACCGGTAGGACCCGTCGCACCTGTAGGACCGGTTGCACCGGTAGGGCCCGCTGCCGTTGCGCCGGGTGACACGGCGAGCTTCCTCGAGGGATTGATCGCGTTAGTGGTGCCTTTGGCAGCGATGGTTAGGTTGTAGCTGACGGTGTCGTTGGGGCTAGTTAAGAGGTTGGCGACGGTGAGCAGATAGTCGCCGTCCGGCAGCGGTTGTGGCAGCGTGGCGGTGATGACTGACTCACTCTCGCCCGTAATGACGAGGTTGAGGCCACCGAGCATTGCCGTTGTCGTTTTTGATGAGCCTGTAAATCCCGTGCCAACGATGTTTATATCAAGCGGGACGCCGCTGTTGGTGTAGTCAGTGGTGATGGATTGGATCGACAGGTTCGCGCTTGCAATGGCGGCGCTGCCATGTAGGGCCGCTGCCACCATCAAAGCTGTTTTTGGGTTAAGGCGACGCTGTGTCATGTTCGCAACTCCGTCCACTGAATTCGGTTGATCAAAATCTTGTTAAGGAGACACTCGCCCTGCGTTTGGTGCCTCTGATGATTTATGCGATCACGGCTGCACGCTGAGCCTGAGTTGAGTCAGCGCGGTGCTCGCGCCGCTGGTCGCATTAACCGTCACGGTTTTATGCCCTTTTGTGGCGTTTGGACTGGCGGATAGTGTCAGTGTCGAGACGCCAGCGCCTGCGAGGGCCGCGGGACTGAAGTTCGCAGTGACACCCGGCGGTAGCGCTTTAACGGACAACTGTATCGGCTTACTCAGGACCCCGACGATTGCTGAAAGGCTGATTGGGATCGCTGTTTGCCGGCCAAGTTTCACGCTCGCTTGGCTGGTTGCTGCATTGAGTGTGAAACGCGCAGCAGCCACGGTGAGACTGATCGCAACCGAGTGCTGCACGTTCCCGCCGGTGGCATTGACGGTGAAAGTGTAATTGCCCGGTGCCGCGGCGGGACTGACAGCCACCTGCATGGGCGTGGTCGTGCCTGTGCTTGTGCTAACCGAGGGGTTAAAGCTAACGGTGACCCCGGCCGGCTGACCGGTCGCGCTCAGTGTGACGGGTCCTGCAAAACCATACTCATAGGTGGTGATAAGCGTCGTTGACGCACTGAGTCCTTGGACGACTGTTGGAAGTACGGCTCCACCACTGACACGGAAGTTCGGGAGAGTTGGTGTGCCGGCGAGTGCGTTGAGAGTGGTGATTAGGTTTGCTGTTGGACTGCCCCAGCCCGTGGCTAGGTCGTAGCCTGAGGCAGCGGCATATCCTTTACTACCGTATCCGGTGTTGCTACCGCTCGTAATGTCATGGAACGCGGCGGCGTATCGTGCGCCGCCGGCCGAGCCGAGCGCATAGATCGCCGGGTTGATAAAGCCAACACCCACATTTTGAGTTGTTTGAAAGCGCTGCTGATTCACGAGTGCCATGAATCCCGCCCACATGGGCGCAGCAAAGCTCGTTCCGCCGTAACCGACGACACAGCCTGCTTGGTTCCGACAAACGTAAAAGTCAAAGTTCGACTCACCCGAGACGTCCGGCGAGTTGCGATAGGCGCTCGAGGCGCCATTTCCGATGACGTTGGCAAACTGCTGCCAAGCGGGAATGGCATAGTCAGTCGTCCCGTATCCGAATGCGTCGGTGCCATTGTTAAAGTGAAAGCCGCCACCGCCGTACTGCCATGCGACCTCGCTCGACCAAGGACCGTTCGCCGATGCGGCCACAAGATTCGTGCCACCTACAACCGTCAGGTAGGGATCATTTGCTGGGAAGACCCAATTATAGAGTGTCGAGGAGGGTGCGGTCGGGTTCACCGTTGTATCGACATTGAGATATGACCCTTGGTCTCCGGAGGCTGTAAAAACGCTTTGGCCTTGAGCCGCCATTTGTTGAAAAAACTGATCATCAGTTGCTTGATCGGTCGAGACCCATGTCCAAGAGAAACTCAGCTGCATGTCGACGTTGCCGGTCTTGCCGATGTAAGTCGCCATGGAACTTAAGATGGCAGTGTCGGTGTTGCCCACGTACACGTTCAACTGAGTAATGTTCGGCGCCATGCCGAGCACTTGGGTCATGTCAAGAATTTGCTCAGCATCGTCGCAGCCCGGATAATTGCAGCTTACGCTGCTGCCGTCAGTGGAGATCCCGTTAATGACAGGTGGTGGGGTTGCAGGGATTTGGCTGGGCGCTGTGACGTGAGCGTTTGTATAGTACGCATTGAGATCGGCAATGTTGTAGCCCAAATACTCGAGCAGTCCAACCGACTGGCCTGCTCCTGTGAGCGTGGCGCCGGCACCTGTGCCGTAGTAGGCCGCTCGCATGTCAGTGCCACAGTACCCGCCGCCTGGGCAAGAGCCGTTTGACGCTGCGAGCGGTATCACCGCATTCGGTGCGGTGCTGATTGGTCGCTGCTGATACAGTGGTTTGGGGATCGCGTAGTTGTCGAGCCCACTGATATGCATGACGTTGATACCTAAGTCGATGGTAGGCTCGCGGTCAGGGCTGTGGAACGACCGGTTCTCGTAGGGGTGCTGGTAGTTCAGCATCTTGATGTGAAAGGCGGCTTCAATGGTCGCGATGCTGGCCTGCGCGACCACGTTTGATCGCAAGTGCGAGCCGCCGGTGATGGTGATGCCGCGTGCCTGCAAATGTTGAACAAGTGCGTTGTAATCAGCTACCGAGGGGCCGAAGCGTGCTGAGAACTCCGTTGGTGTGAGGAAATGATGGTAGGCGGGGCTTGCAGGGTTGTAGACGTCGTTGAGAAAATTGATAACACCAGCTTGATCACGCGGCGGCAGGGTGATGTCGAAGTGCATCATCTCTGTGCCCGACATCGATCCGTGCGACTGCGCGTGGCCGCTGCGGACAGCTTCGGGCACGTGGCGTGTGAGTAGCGGCTGAGGGCTGGGACTACTTTGGGTGGTATCCGCGGCGTATGTGCCAGATGCACATGACATCGATAACAAGACTGCGATACAGGCTCTGGTGATCAGTTTTGGCAGCATGGGGTCTGTATCCTTACGTCGCGGGCGGCGTCGTGCCACGTGATTACTAAATAATAACTGCGTTATTGGCGCAGCTGGCTTACCGCAAGGCTCTCATTTGGTGAACTCGTAAGTGCTCAAGGATACTGATAATCACTTGTGGGCACCAGCCGATGCTAACACGCGCACGGATGAACGAGGTTGCCGAGCAGCTCCGTCATATCGCTATTGTTTGAATGGGTTAGCGCCGTGCGGCTAACAACAGTGTTTGGCGATCGGCGTGTACGGCCGGATCGAATAACTGGTTATCAGATAATGCTTTCTTGCCTTGCAGGTCGTGCACGGTGGACACGAAAGGCGACCGTTCCATCACGCGCAGCTCTGCGCTCGCCGGGCCAATTGAACATAATGCAGCACGTGGCCTTATACGGAGGCGGCGCGTTCCTGATACGACGTTTTTCAAAAGTGCGCGATCGTGATTTGCCACACCGAGCGCATGCCAAAGTAAGCATTCAGTGCCACCGGTCTAGAGATACGGTGTGAAACTGGGAAATCAAGCTCCGAAGTCAACTGTGACTACATGGCTGCGCACAACGCACGTCCGGTGACCGCGCGGCGCGCTTGCTCTTGAGCCCCTGAGCGTGCGCCACGACGAAGGATTTGGCTCCTCGGGTTGGACTCGAACCAACGACCAAGCGATTAACAGTCGCTTGCTCTACCAACTGAGCTACCGAGGAACAGTGAGTGCTAAGCCTTCCGACGAAGGCCGCGCATTGTCGAGATCAGGCTTCTGGAAGTCAAGCAATCCTGCCAAAATGATTGCATAAACGGGGGCTTATGAGTGCACCTGCCCAAGCGTCTTGCGCAATCGGTCCAGCGCTTTTTCCAACGTTTCCATCGAGCAGGCAAAGGATAGACGGATATGTCCTTCCGCTCCGAAGCCGGAACCAGGCACCACGGCGACGAGTGCCTCACTGATCAGCCGCTCGGCTAGCGCGGTGTCGTTCGCAAGTCCGAGGTTCTTGATTGCGCCTGAAACGTCTGCGAAAGCATAGAAAGTGCCCTGGCCGGGTAGGCAGCTCACACCCCGAATGGTGTTAAGGCCCGCCACAATAAAATCATGGCGTTCTTTAAAGGCTGTATTCATTCGCCCGACGCAGTCTTGGTCGCCATTTAAAGCCTCCGTGGCGGCTTTTTGGCTGATGGAGCTGGGGTTTGACGTTGACTGCCCTTGGATCGTTGCCATCGCCTGGATGAGTTCCTGTGGCCCACCGCAGTAACCGATGCGCCAGCCGGTCATCGCATAGCTTTTAGACACGCCATTGATGGTGACTGTGCGGTCATAGAGCGCGGGGCAGGCCTCAGCAAAGCTGGTAAATCGCTCGCGTCCCCACCAAATATGCTCATACATGTCGTCAGTGCCGATCACGACGTCTGGATATTTGGAAAGCACCGCTCCGAGTGCGATAAGCTCAGCGCGCGTGTACGCGGCCCCCGTCGGATTGGAGGGGCTATTGAGAATAAAAAGACGGGTTTTTGGTGTGATGGCAGCATCCAGTTGCTGCGGCGTGATTTTGTAGCCCTGATCAGACCCAGCGCTGACAATGACTGGCGTCCCGTCTGCTAGCAGCACCATGTCGGGGTAGGACACCCAGTATGGGGCTGGGATCACGACTTCGTCCCCAGGGTTCAGCAACGCCATCACCAGATTATAAATTGTGTGTTTGGCGCCGGCGGACACCAAAACCTGTGAGCGATTGTAGGTGAGTGCATTATCGCGCTGAAACTTCTGGATAATGGCGTCTTTTAACTCAGGCGTACCATCCACATTGGTGTAGCGGGTGAAGCCGCCTTTAATTGCGCGGATGCCGGCTTCCGCAATGTGGGTAGGGGTGTCAAAGTCGGGTTCACCCGCGCCAAGTCCGATGATGTCCAAGCCCTCGGCTTTCAGCTTGGCGGCGCGTGCCGTGACAGCAAGTGTGGGGCTTGGTTTGATGCGCTTGACGCGCGCGGATAAGGCGATTGGCACGATGGTGTTTCTTTTAGACTATGTGACCGGTAATTCTCGCGGAATTTTTGCCTAGGATCAATCGACATGAGTGTTTCTCGCAGCCGTTTTACGGATTCGACTGTCAAGCCGTTTGTTCTGACATCGGAATATGCGCCGGCTGGCGATCAGCCGACTGCAATTTTGCAGTTGCTGGATAACATTGGCTCGGGGTTACGTTATCAGACCCTACTCGGCGTCACCGGTTCTGGTAAGACCTATACGATCGCCAACGTGATCGAGCGCTTGCAGCGACCCACCATTGTGCTCGCACACAACAAAACATTGGCTGCGCAACTGTATGGAGAGTTTCGTGAGTTCTTTCCATCCAATGCCGTTGAATATTTCGTCAGTTACTATGATTACTATCAACCAGAGGCCTACGTTCCGGCATCTGACACCTTCATCGAAAAAGATGCATCGATCAATGATCATATTGAGCAGATGCGTTTATCGGCGACGCGTGCGCTGCTTGAACGGCGCGACTGCGTCATCGTCGCAACGGTATCGGCCATCTACGGCCTTGGCGATCCAGAAGCGTATTTATCGATGGTGTTGCATATCAAGAAGGGCGACCGTATTGATCAGCGCAAGTTGCTGCATCGACTGACCGACATGCAGTACACCCGCAACGAGATGGATCTATCGCAGGGAACTTACAGAGTTCGCGGCGACGTGATTGATATTTTTCCGGCGGAATCCGAGCGCGAGGCAGTGCGCTTGCAGATGTTTGACGATGAAATAGAGACGTTAACCTACTTTGATCCGTTGACTGGGGAGACCTTGCGCAGCGTGCCACGGCTGACGATCTTTCCATCGAGCCACTATGTGACACCGAAGGAGCGGGTTGTTAAAGCCATTGATCAGATCAAGGATGAGCTAAAGGCACGTTTGGAGGTTCTGCGTGGTGCATCAAAGCTTGTTGAAGCGCAGCGCCTTGAGCAGCGCACCTTATACGACATCGAGATGATGAATGAGGTTGGCTACTGCGCCGGAATCGAAAACTATTCGCGCTATCTGTCCGGACGTAACCTAGGCGAGCCGCCACCGTGCCTATTTGACTATCTGCCCGAAGGCGCCCTGCTCGTAGTCGATGAGAGTCACGTCAGTATTCCTCAGCTCGGTGCTATGTACAAAGGGGATCGCTCGCGCAAGGAAACATTGGTGGAATATGGTTTTCGTCTACCGTCGGCGCTTGATAACAGACCACTGCGCTTTGATGAGTGGGAAGATTTAAGTCCACAGATGATCTTTGTCTCAGCAACGCCTGGGCCTTATGAGCTAAAGCATTCCGCTGGAGCTGTTATTGAGCAGGTGGTACGTCCGACTGGGCTCATAGATCCTGAGGTTGATGTGCGGCCGGTACGTACGCAGGTGGATGATGTGCTGTCTGAAATCAATATCGTGGCAGCACGTGGTGAACGGGTGCTCGTGACTGTTTTGACTAAACGTATGGCTGAGGACCTAACGGATTATCTCAATGAGCATGGTGTGAAGGTGCGTTATCTGCATGCGGATATTGATACGGTCGAGCGGATGGAGATCATCCGAGATCTACGTTTAGGGAAATTCGACGTCGTGGTCGGCATCAACTTGCTGCGTGAGGGGCTCGATTTACCCGAGGTGTCGCTCGTTGCGATACTCGATGCGGACAAAGAGGGGTTTTTGCGCTCAGAAGGGTCGCTGATTCAGACAATCGGGCGAGCGGCGCGGAACGTCAACGGTCGAGCCATCTTGTACGCGGATACGATAACAAAATCCATGCGACGTGCGATGGATGAGACGGCGCGGCGCCGAGCGAAGCAGGTGGAGCACAATGTACTGCACGGCATCACACCTGTTGGCATTCGCAAGGCAGTCCAAGATGTGATGGAAGGTGCGCGTTGGTCTGAAAATCATGGTGATCGAGATAAAGCAACGCTTGATATGAAGGATCTGACGCCTGAACAGGTGATGAAGCAGATCAAGAAACTTGAAGTCGAGATGCATAAATTTGCGCGTAATTTGGAGTTTGAGGCCGCGGCGCGTGTGCGTGACCAAATTAGTGAACTGCGGCGCGTGGGTCTCGGATTTTCAAGTCGCCGAGCGGGATAGTCCGACTAGTTGATGTCAGCCGTTGGGCGCTTTGAAGGGCGGGACGCGCATGTCCCGCCCCACGATAGGCTTTTTTAACGTGTCGCGTTGGCCGCCTCAATGACCCCGAGGTGCTTGTCATACCACTCCAGATAACGCGACAGGCGGTCTGTTAAGTGACTCGGTCTACGAAAGCCATGAAACTCGTTCGGATAAATCACCAACTGAGTGTCGGTGCCCACGCTGCGTAGCGCCTCGTACATCTGTTCGGAATTCAGCAATGGAACGTTAAAATCTTTATCACCCACCATAAAAAGTGTTGGCGTAGTGATACGGTCCGCATGCAGGAACGGGGTGGAAATTTTTAAATAAGTATCCAAGTTTTTCCATGGCACGCCGATTTCCGTTTCATAGCCACGCACATACATGTCAGTGCCATAGCCGGCGAGCCAGTTGCCGCCACCTGCGCCCGCGATTGCGGCTTTAAAGCGCGTATCACGCACGATGACGTTCTCGGTGAGAATTGCCCCGTAACTCCAGCCACCGATGCCCAAGCGAGTGGGGTCTGCGCTGCCTTTGGCAACCGCAAGATCCACGAGCGAGATTACATCCTCCCCATCGCGATGGCCCCAGTCTGCGGTAATGGCGGCCGCGTAGGCTTCGCCACGACCTGAGCTGCCGCGCGGATTGCCAGCAACCACAACGTAGCCGTGGGCTGCATAGAGCTGCCAGTCAAATTCAAAGGCGTTGCTATATTGTGATGTGGGTCCACCATGGATGCGTAAGATCGCAGGATAGCGCTTACCTGCTACCGCACTGGGCGGGGTGATTAGGTAGCCGGAGACGCGAGTACCATCGGCGCTTTTTGCATTGATTTCTTCTACCGGCGCAAGTGTGCGGTGGCTAAGCCATGCATCGTTCTGGTGGCTGATTTGTTTGGTGTTGTGCCCATCCACTGCGACGGCCTCAAACGGTCGACTTGGGTTCGATTCGAGCGCAGTGACTCGATCCTTCGGTCCGAGCTCAAAGGTGCTGAAGGTCCGCCGGCCGCTGGTCAGCATTGTAATCGCGCCTCCAGTATGGGACACGCTGGCGATTTGCTGATTACGATCATCTTCGACTAGGAAGTAAATGGACTTGCCATCGGCGGACCAGCGTGGATTCATGACATTTCGGTCAAGTTCACGCGTGAGTATGGTGGCTGTGCCGCCGCTGACTGGAATGCTCGTCAGGTGGTGCACGGCATACCAGATCAAGGCAGGATCACCGCCGGTGACAAAGGCAAGGGTCTTGCTATCCGGACTAAACACCGGTGCTGACATGAAATCGGAGTCACCACTTTCACCGGTGAATGTGGTGAGTTGCTGTGGAGTGGTGCTTGTCAGACGCTGAATGTATAGGCCAAAGGTCTCGTTGCGATCCGGGTCGCCGATACGTTTGCTGTAGTAAGCAATGGTCTCGCCATCGGGCGACCAGGCTGGTGAGCGTTCGTCAAAGTCGCCACGGGTCAGTTGCTGGGTCACACCGGTTGCGAGATTCAGCAGATACAGATGGGCCCGCTGATGTCGCAAGTAACCGCTGATATCCTCCTTGAAGTAGTAGCGGTCAATAACGAGTGGCGGGTCCTTAGCCGCACTCGGCTGCTCGGGTGGGTCGAGCGCGATCACAGCCATCCTCTTGCTGTCAGGCGACCATACAAAGTCAATGACGCCGCCCCTAAACACAGCAGTTGCCTGTGCCTCACCGCCGCGTCGGTCTAGCAGATAAATCTGCGCGCCCGGTGTCTGCGGATCACGCTCCGATAGCACCGCAAGGTGGTTACCATCGGGGCTGAAGCGTGGGTGATCTGCGGACGTCATGAGGCTGGTTGCCGGCATTTGGCCACTGCCGTCCCGTCGCGCGAGCCACACCACCGTTTTGAGCTTGTCTTCAACGGTATCGGTGTACGCGACTGTATAGGCTAGAGAGTCCCCGTCTGGGGCAAGCGCAAGACCCGTCACTTCGCGCAGACTGGCAAGGTCAGCAAGCTGTATTGGGCTCTGTGGCGGGTTCAGCATGCTCGGGTTGGCGTTGCTGTGGGCGTCGCTTGCTACAAGAATTTGGCTACCACCGAGAACGCACAGCATCACGAAGCTGCGCCCGAGACCGACACTAAACCGTAATACATGCGCGGCAGTATGCATGGCTTCAACCTCAGCTAAAAAAGAAACAGGATGATTCTGGACTGTGGCATTCTCCAGCGTGTAGCGGGAAAGATCCAGACCCAAGGTACCTTTGTTGTCGCCTTCACTAGGGGATAGGCAAACATGAAGAATTTCAAGCAAGCATTGGTCGCAAGCGTGTTGATGTTGCTGTGTGGTTCAGCCTTAGCCGGCAAGACTCGGCACGTCGTTTTAGTCATTAGCGATGGGGTACGATGGCAGGAAGTGTTTACGGGGGCGGACCCGACCCTGCTCAATGACAAAAGTGGCAATAACTGGACCGAGGTCTCGACGCTTAACAAGCGCTACTGGAATGACGATCCTGAGGTGCGGCGCGTCATGTTGTTTCCATTTCTGTGGGGCACCGTTGCGACAAAGGGCCAGATTTTCGGTAATCAGACCAAGGGCAGCGTAGCGCGCGTCCTTAATGATCAGTGGTTTTCGTATCCTGGCTACAACGAGATGTCGAACGGTGTGGCCGATCCGCAGATACGCTCAAACACCTTCGGGCCTAATCCCAACGTATCTGTGTTTGAGTGGCTTAACTCGAAACCCGCGTACGCGGGTAAGGTCGAAATATGGGCGACGTGGGGTGAGTTTCATGATATTTTCAATACCGCGCGCAGTCATTTGCCGGTGCGCGCGGGCAGTACGCTTGTTGATCGTGCTGACATAAGTCCGCGTGGACAGTTGTTGACGGAATTGTACGACACCACGACGCCATTAGAGGACGCGGATCCGATGGATTCGTTCTTGCATGTGGCGCTGCGAGATCACCTGGTCCATTCGGATGCGCGTCTCCTGTTTGTGGGATATGGCGATACCGATAACTGGGCGCATGCGGGGGCTTATGATAAGGTCCTGCACACAGCGCATGCCTTTGATGCGTATCTTGCCGACCTGTGGCAGCAGGTACAGTCAAATCCTGAGTGGAAAGATCAAACGACATTGATTATTGCAACCGACCATGGTCGCGGCAGTGGTCCGGTGTTGTGGCGTGATCACGGGGTCAAGCAGCCCGGCTCTGAAAATATTTGGCTTGCCGTCATTGGACCGGATACCAAACCGCTGGGAGAGCGGCAGCATGTCGGTATGATAACCCAGTCCCAAATTGCAGCTACGGTTGCAGAATTGCTGGGCGAAGATTACCGCGCTTTCAAGCCTGCAGCGGCACCCTCATTACTCGAAGCGTTAAGTCACTAAGTGCGAGAGCTTGTGTCCTTGCGCGCATAGGTGGTAGCGACTTGGATGGACTCACGCGGCAGCGGCTCGTCGTCTTCATCTGCCGGTGGTTCGCGGTGATACGGAAGCCATGAGTAAATGGCTGGGGATGTCTGCGGATAGGCGATAAACTCCTCGTGGTGTTCGTTGGCGCGTTCCGCGCGGCGCTGGCGCAGCCGCCACAGAGCGAAGAGTGTGAACGTCCCAGTCAGTACGGTGGCGTAGATAAAGAAAGCGCGTGGATCGAGGAACTGCAGCGCCAAAGTTCCCGTGGTTGGACCAATAGCGCCACCCACGGCCCACACAAACAGGAGCGTAGACGACAGCGCGACGTAATCAGCTGAGACTGAGCGGTCGTTCGCATGCGCCACGCCAACTGCATACAGGCTTTCAGCTAGACCGCCAAACAACGAATACAGTAATGCAAGGAACAGAAATGGGGTTGTATGGCTAACTGTCACGAGCATGGTTGCCACAGTCAACGTGCCAATGCCCAGCCCGATCAGTGCGTACAGGCGGTCAATTTTGTCTGATACATAGCCGATCGGCCATTGTAGAAAGAGACCACCGAGAGAGACGCAGGCCATCAGGATACTGATGTCAGCCTGGCCAAAGCCGATGCGTTGGCTGACCAAGGGGCCAACGGTTGTGAAGGCGGTCAGGATAAGACCGTTCAGCAGACACGCCATCACACTCACCGGTGATGTTCGTAGTGCTTTCAAGATGGTAAGTCGCACGCGTCCAAACGGTGCCGCAGGCGCGCGCACATTGATGGCAGACATGGGAACGAGGGCAATGATTGTGGAAATTCCGGCGATCAATATCATTTCTGGGCCCTGCAAAGACAGGTGCTGACCAAAGAGTTGGCCAGCTCCAAAGAACAGACCATATACGAGTACATAAATTGTCAGTACTCGGCCACGCTGCTCATTGGTGACTAAAGCGTTTAACCAACTCTCCACAATGATGGCAAGTCCCGCGGCGTTGATGCCGATTAGGAATCGGAGCATGAACAGTAGCGGAGCGGCGCTGGCGAAATACAGCGCAAGAATTGCAACCGCTTTCATGCCGGCGAAGGCGGCATACGCCCGCTCAAGTCCCACTGGCTTAATGATGCGATGTGCATGCAAACAGCCGACAAGAAACCCGAGCGCTTCGGCTGTCGCGATGAGCCCAATGAGGCTCGGTGATAGCCCCATCGCAGAAAAGCGCAGCGGAAGCAGCGTTCCCAGGACACCTGCGCCAACCATGGTGCATGCGGTGCTTACCAAGGGAAGCGCTACGCGCCATGGCAGCCCAATGACTCGTTGATTTGCAGGTAGTTGATTGGCATGGCGCATGGATCCGTTATCGCAGAAAGCAGGGCTACTTAACAGTCAGAACACGACTTTTCCGAAGGTTAAAGTGCCGATTCCCAAAAATTGTGCGATTGCTATACTGGACTCCCGAACAACGCTCCGAGGTGGAAAATGGCGAACTACCGATGGTCTTTTATAGTAAGCGCAATTGTCCTACTAACAGGCTGTACGAAACACGCCCCCCCGGCAGCAGTAGCCCCGCAACTCGTCTCAGGCATCGAGTTAGCGGAGGTGGACCCTCAGGTCCGTGCGCAGGATGACCTGTATTTACATGTCAATGGTAAGTGGCTTGCGCGCACAGAGATACCTAAAGATAAAGGCGGCATCAACTCCTTTGATCAATTATATGACGCGACCCAAGAGAATCTGCGTGGAATTATCGAAGGCTTGACCACGGAATCACTTGATCCTGCGACGGCAGATCCTGATAGGGCGAAAATCGCTGATCTGTATCGCAGCTTTATGGATGAGAAGACGATTGAAGGACGCGGCCTGCAGCCGGTCGCGCCGCAATTAGCAAAGATCGCGGCGCTCCGTGATGCGACTGAGTTGCCGCCATTGATGGGTGAGCTGAGTGCGGTTGGCTTTACGGTCCCGTTTGCTGGACGAGTGCATCAAGATGCCAAGAATCCGGAGCAGATGGTGTTTGATCTGAGCCAAGATGGGCTTGGGATGCCTGACCGTGATTACTATCTGCTCAAAGACCCAAAGCTGGTGCAGATACGCACTGAGTATTTGAAGCATGTGCGCAACATGCTTGCGCTGTCCGGTGACGGAGATGCTGAGCGTGATGCTGGCTACGTATTGGACCTCGAGACACGACTCGCACGTGCAGCGTGGACCAAAGTCGCAAGCCGCGACCCTGTGCGTGCTTACAATCGATTGACGAGCTCCGCCTTGCAGGCTCTGACACCACGCTTTGACTGGAAAGCGTATTTTAAGGCGCTTGGGGGTGTCGATGTAGGCGGGGCACTCGTCGTGAGTCAGCCAAGCTATGTTAAAGAGGTCGGCGTACTGATGGCGACGACTCCGATCATGGTCTGGAAGGCGTATTTGCGCTGGCATGTCTTGAGCGATATGGCGCCATTTTTATCGAAGCAAGTGGTCGATGAGCACTTCGCGTTTTATGGCACGACGTTGCGTGGCGTGCCGGAACAAAAACCTCGATGGAAACGTAGTCTTGACCTGATCGATGAGTCGCTAGGTGAGGCGTTAGGCAAATTGTATGTTGCACGTTTCTTTCCGCCGGCAGCCAAAGTACGTATGGATGAGTTGATTAAGAATCTGTTAGCTGCGTACCGTGCTGATATTGATGGGCTTGACTGGATGAGTCCGGAAACCAAAGCGAAGGCGAAAGAGAAGCTGGCAAAGTTCACGCCCAAAATTGGATATCCTGCGACGTGGCGAGATTACAGCGCGTTGCAGATTGATAAAAACGATCTCATCGGTAACGTTTTGCGTGCGCGCGCTTTTGAATACCAGCGTAATTTACACAAACTGGGTAAACCAGTTGACCGCAGTGAATGGGGCATGACGCCACAGACGATCAATGCATACTACAATCCGGAGTGGAACGAGATTGTGTTCCCGGCAGCAATTTTGCAACCACCGTTTTTCAATGCGCTTGCAGACGATGCGGTCAACTATGGTGGCATCGGCAGCGTCATTGGGCACGAAGTCAGTCACGGCTTTGATGACGAGGGTAGCCAGTATGACGGCGAAGGCAAGTTACTCGGTATACCGGGCTGGTTTACCAAAGAGGACATGGCGAAGTTTAAAGAGCGTACTCGCGGGCTCGTGGCGCAGTATGCGGCGTATGCGCCAGTACCTGGCTTTCCGATCAATGGTGAGTTGACACTCGGTGAGAATATTGGCGATAACTCCGGCTTGGTCATTGCGCTGAAGGCCTATCGACTGGCGCTTGCAGGTAAGACAGGTCCTGTGATGGACGGTTTGACCGGGGAGCAGCGTTTTTTCTATAGCTGGGCGCGAGTCTGGCGTAGCAAGGAGCGGGATAACCAAGCCATCATGGGAATTAAGGCGGATCCCCATTCACCCAATCAATTTCGTGGCCGAGTACCGGTCATGAACCTACAAGAGTTCCACGAAGCGTTTGCAACCAAAGAGGGCGATAAGATGTATCTTGCGCCCGATAAACGCATCACGCTTTGGTAGCGAATATGCGCTAGCAGCTGACCTTTGCTCGGTCAGCTGTTAGCGCGACGGCGTGATACTCCTACGAGTTCCGGGAAATAGCGAAGCACCAACATATTGAAGGGTGCTAGCGCGGCTACCGCCACAGCAGCAATGAGCAGCGATTTATTGCCCCATGACAGGCTGGTGAGTGGCCCGAGTAGACTCTCACTAAAACGCAAGCTGTATTGGTGTAGGCACAGAATAAAGAGAGTGTTTGCCGAGACAAATACGATCGCACGTTGTAGCCATTTGCTGTGTGCCAGCGTTGATTGGAGCAGTTGCGCGCCAGCGATGACCATCGCGATGCCAACGAGTCCTGCGCCTAACGACAGCGCATAGTATGGACCTGTGTACCAGAGGTTGCCGATGCTAGCCGCCATAATGGTCGTGGCACCAGCCACGAGCAGGATCCCGAGCAACGCTGCCGTGCGGCCCTCCAGCCACGCAGTGAGGCGAAAGCGATTAGTTAACACGCCGGCAAGATAGTAATTTAGTCCTAAAAGCGCTAAATCCACACTCATGTACAGATTGATCGCGCCGCTTCGATAGATGATATAGCTCACCGCAAGAATAGGCAGATAAACCCATGGGTAGCGACGAATAATGACCTGATGAACGATTTGCGCAATCATGAGCCCTGGCAAGAACCACATCGCAGCATTAACGAAGTGCGGATAGGCGTGGGTACCATAAGCGACACCTAATAGCATCGCGCCAATGTCATTTACCTCATACCGATGGTCTAAGACCACGGTAATCGCGATATTTAGGATGTAAAGCAACATATACGGTACCGCCAAGCGCCGCAGCATGTGTTTAAAAAATACCGATGTCGGCGCGTCCTTCGCTAAAAATCCAGAAATAAAGAAAAACAGCGGCACATGAAATGTCCATAAAAACGATGACACAAAATTGGATTGATCAAGATGGCCCAGCACGACTAGATAAATGCCAAGAGCTTTAGCGATATCAATCCATAAGTGGCGATGGGTCGGTGCGGGGGTCATGGTGACTCTCGTTCAGGTCGTGCTTGGGTGCGCGACAGGGTATAAGCTGCCACGCTCACTTGGTGTCCATCACTGAACGTGACGGTACGCATGGAGGCGTCGGCGTTGTAGGCCAAATAAGTCGTCAGCCCGTCGCGCTGCTGAAAAACCGCATAGAGCGGGGTGTCAGCGTGCACCGTCTCATTGGGCGTGCCCATCGCATTGAGACTTAAGATCCAAAACAGGGTGTGACTGCGATTTTCGCCAAACTCGACGCTGGAATTGGGTGACCACGCCGCAAGAGCGGCTGGTGGATCTTGCAGTGCGTAAAAGGACAGGAGGATATCGTTCCATATATCGGTGGCCGTGAAGTCCGTCAGTCCGCTTGCCAGATACGCTGACTTTAGTGCAGGCAGTCCGTTGATCAAATCGGTGATCGGCCGCGTTGCGTGCGCAAGATAGGTTGAGGCTGGTGTGATGGGTAACACGTTGATCCCCAGCACTTGCCTCGGTTCCGCGGTCCACCAGGTGCCGTACGCATATTTGCCACCGAAGATCAGACTTGCATACGGCTTGGTGTAGTCGGTTGGAAAGATGCTTTTGTTTTTATCAAACCAGTATGTCTCGATGGCTGCGATCTCGCTCGTATATAAATAGATGCCAAGATTGCGTAGTCGGGGGCGGTGGGTGAGTTCGCCGTACAATATGAGCGCAGCCCACGCATTGACCGCCTCAGAGGATGACTCTTGGTTGTTGCCATCTGCCCACACCGAGTCGCCAGCAGCCCACGAATGGCTTTCGTAGGCATCAAATGGACGTAAGTACGGGTAGTCGGCCCGAGCGCGCTCACCGCTTGCAATATCAGCGATTAGCCGATCAAAGAGAGGTCCGTAGTGCGCATGATCAACCCACGTCGGATCGTATAGTGCAATGACCGCGGCAGCTTGCAGCCAATAGCCATAATGGAAATGGTGATCATTTAAGTTGCTAATGCTGCGATATTCCTCGGGTACCCCGTACACGCTGCCCACACGGCGATCGTGAACAAAGTACCAAGGGTGCGTGCCATCAAACCACTGTGCGCACTGTGCTTCAAGTTTTTTAATTAGTGCATTGCGTGTACTTGTGAGGCCCTGTACGTCAGCAATGGTGGCAAGCTGGGCGGCGGCTGCGAGTTGTTTTCCGACCCAGTAAGTGCCGCGTCCTTTGACAGGCTGTACGCTTATTGCCTTGGCTGAGTCTGCTGACAGCAGCGTCTCGATTTGCTCGCGCCCAGGGGATGCAGCGACTGCAGGCCAAAAAGGGACGATACCTTTATAAGTCTGTTCAGTCGTAAATACATTGCCGACGATCATCTTGATGGGACCGCGTACGGAGTCATACTCTGCCACTGAAATCACGGAGTTTGTTAGCGCTGCGCGATGATGCGGGTACAGTCCGATAATTGTTTGGCGGTTGGTGCTTTGTAGAGGCTGCGTGGTGACGCTGTAGGTGGTGCGCATGCGGCTTGAGTGTGCATCAATCGTGAACTTTGCCGTGGTGTTCTTTGGTAGCGCGAAGGCATAGCGCGCGTAGAGCCGTGCCGTTTCGAATGACTCATCTGGCAGCCCCGCTACGGTCAGGTAGCGCTGCGCTTTTGGTAAGTGCAGTATTACAGTGGAGTCGCTCTGGCATTCAAAGCGAGTGCCAGAGGGGGCATAAATCGCGTAGCTATGGGCTGCGACAGATACAACAGCAAATTGATTGCTTGGGTCATGACAAGGATCGGTACGCCAAAGAGGAGTGCTCGTGAAGTGTATTTGTACCTCAGTGCCGGTGCTTTCATAGTAACTGTAGGGACTACCGTGCAGCACCGTCACGGTGAGTCGGGTGTGTGGCGCGAGTAGCTGCAGTCGCACCAACCAGTCAGAGTAGTCCTCAAGACGTGCACCGAGTGGCGTTCCTTCCGGTAGCGTTACTCTCAGTGCAGCGCGATGGGGGTAACTGATTTCCTCGCCACCGGTCGCTGTTAGATGATGAATTTTGTCTGGTAACCCCACTTCAAAGCCGTTATCAGTGGCTTGGTAGGTCATGGGCTGAGCATAGAGTGGTTGTGGGTGGCGATGAAACGCCAGAGTCGAGTACCACTGGTTGGTGGGCGCAGCGCGCGTGCGCGCCTGGCCAATGCGGTAGTCCGCGAACGGTGGAGTGAGCCCCACGTCGGCTGGCGCTGTTGGATCCACTGAGTCCGCCCGGGCAATGCTATGTAGCTGTCCGAGCCCAACCGGTGCGGGTGTTGCGTGTGTTAGGTGTGTTACACCGAGTGTCATGACTGCCAATAGCGACATGACTGCGAACAGCGCTGTGACCGCCATAGGTGAGCGGTTATGGCTTACTTGGCTGTCGCTTCGCATTAGCCCCATAACCGTGGATCGGGTGGGCTCATCACACCATTGGCATAGTGAATTGGATGCTCTCGGTCAGCGTTTTGCAGTAATGGCCCATCAAGATCACTATAAAGACAGTGCTGCGCGATCAAAAACGCAGGCGCCATGCCGAGCGAGGTGCCGCACATGTTGCCAATCATCAGCTTAAAACCAGCCATGGTGGCAGCATGTGCTAGTGCGAGGGCCTCTGTGAGTCCGCCGCTTTTATCAAGCTTGATATTAATGAGCTGGTAACAATCATGTAGTGCGTCGAGTGAATATCGGTCAGTGCAGGACTCATCTGCCGCAAGCGGTATGGAAGACTTTAAGCCGCGCAGCGATTCGTCCTCGCCGCGAGGTACGGGTTGCTCGATGAGTTTTACGTGCGAGTCATGCAATTGAGGCAGTAGGCGCTCAAGTAGGGTGCGTGACCAGGCCTGATTTGCGTCCACAATGAGCGTTGCGTGTGGAGCTTCTTCTCGCACCAAGCGCACCACATCCACATGGCGTTCCTGATCAAGCTTGAGTTTCAGTAGCGGCAAGTGCCGTGCCGCTCGTGCTTTGCGTCGAGTGTCCTCTTCACTGCCAAGCCCAATCGTAAGACATGTGAGTACGGGCAAGAGCGTTGCAAGGCCTGCGCTTTGATGAGCGGGTATGCCGGTCTGTTTTGCGCGTAGATCCCATAGTGCACAATCGAGCGCGTTGCGCGCTCCTCCTGCCGGCAGAAGCTGCCGCAAGTCCGTGGGTTTGGTGCTACTTGTGAGTAGCGCGCTGATGGATACCAGTTGTGCTCGCATGCTGTCTGGGGTCTCACCGTCGTAATCGACTCCGGCTGCCTCACCCACGCCACAAAGGCCGCTGGCATCTGTAAGCGTGACCTTAATCAGCGGGATGTGGGTGATGGCATCCCGAGAAGTCGCGAAAACTTCCGTGAGTTCCCAGCTCTCAATATCCGTTTGTAACTTCAGCATGCCGCAATGAGTGCATCGACTAGGGGCGTGACCGTATCACGTAACGGGTCACACACGGGTAGCTGCAGTTGGTCTTCAAGTTGTGCGCGATAAGCGTGCCACGCCGGCTCGCTCAGACTAGATGAGTTGATGCTGATGCCAGTGCAGCGGATCCTTGCGTTCGTGATACGCCCGTTGGCTAGATACAGATCAATCACTGCGCGTAGTGGTGGGATTGGATGATCCGGGTACTCTTCAATGGTGAGGCGCTCGGGATCGTGGCAAAGGATAATCGCATCCGGCTGTGATCCATGCAAAAGCCCTAGCGTCACGGCCGCATATGCGGGGTGTAGCAGCGATCCTTGTCCTTCAATGACATCCCAGTGCTGGTGCGTGTTCGCAGGCGAGAGAGCTTCTGCGGCGCCTGCAATGAAGTCAGCGACGATGGCGTCTATCGGTATACCGTTGCCTGCAATCATGATGCCTGTTTGGCCGGTGGCCCGAAAGGTGGCGGTGATTCCACGGGCGTGTAGTGCCCGCGTGAGCGCCAGTGCGGTGTACTTTTTACCGAGTGCGCAGTCGGTGCCGACCGTCAGTACGCGCTTACCAGTGCGACGAGTGCCCGTGGCAACCGCGTACTGGCCGCCAGTGTGTCGGATATCAACGAGTCGCGCCCCACTTTGTGCCGCGGCGGCGACCAGTGAGGGAAAGCTGGTGAGCCGAGTGTGCATGCCGCTGATCACGTCCAAGCCCGCGGCTAGCGCATTTTCAAGATCCGCAAGCCAGTGATCGGGCAGCTGCCCGCCAGTGGGCGCCACGCCCACGATCAATGAACCTGCACCGCGTGCGCGCGCCTCATGCGGCGTCAGGCGGGGTAGTCCTAGGCTGACAGTCCCATTCGGGTGGGACCACTCGCCGAGTACCGCATCGGTACACCAATCGCGCAGTCCAAATGCAGTTTTACAGTCAGACTTTAAGACGGCATCGCCTAAATATAAAAGATATGTTTTACAGAGAGTTATCATGAGGACTTAAATTAAAATTAAATAAGTGACCTGAGTTAGCAAGATAGGCTATCGGCGCGCCAAGGCTCCCTTATGGGCAGCACCCAATAGTGGCATGCCTTTGTAGCAGCAATTGTGATCACTGTCTGCGCCACCCCCGATGCGGTCGTTGCCCTAGAAGGCCTAGATTGCGGTAGCCTCAGTGCTCGGCGGTTCATGCTGCCATTTTTTAAAAGGTATTGGTCTGTTTCAAGGGGGCTCTATGCGCATATTGATCCATCGGTTTGCCGTCACTGTCGTGGCACGCATTCTTGCTGTGCTTGGCAGCATGTTGGCACTGTTGAGCCACAGCGAGAGCTCCATGGCGGCAGGTACGCCAATGCAAGCTGTCACTGTGGTGCGCTGCGAGCATATCTGGGATGGTCGCGGCGGGCCATCCGGCCCTGCCTATATCGAAATTAAGGGTGAGAAAATTACTTCAGTCCGCGCTGTTGGTAGCACGCCGCCCACGGGGGCGGTGACAGATTTGAAAGGTATGACGTGTCTGCCTGGGTTGATCGATACGCACACGCACCTGTTTTTGCAAGGAGATATCACAGCTGCCGATTATGACGAGCAGTTGTTGAAGCAATCCCCCGAGTACCGCACGATTTTTGCGACAGTCAATGCCCGCCGCATGTTGTCGTATGGGTTTACTGCGATCAGGGATCTTGAGACCGAAGGTGCCGGCTACGCGGATGTGGATATTCGCAATGCCATTGATCGGGGCATCATTCCCGGTCCGCGCATGCAGGCGGCAAGTCGCTCCATGGATGTGACGGGGGCCTATCCCTTGCTCGGCTACGCCCCGGGTCTCACGATGCCTAAGGGTGTGCAAGAAGTGGACGGTGCGGATGGTGGTCGACGTGCAGTGCGTGAGCAATTGTCGCACGGCGCGGACTGGATCAAAGTGTATTCGGATCGAAATTACCGCGTGATTGCAGGCGGTGTGCTCGATGATATTCCGACTTTTACAATTGACGAACTCAAGGCGATCGTTGATGAGACGCACCGCGAACGTCATAAAATTGCCTCACATGCCAATGCGCTTTATGGCGTGCATAACTCAGTGGAGGCAGGCGTGGACTCCATTGAGCATGGTAATTACATTGCTGATGCTGACCTAAAAACCATGGTTGAGAAGGGCATCTATTATGTGCCCACGATTTTTGTCGGTGAATACGTGGCTGAGGGGCGCGCAAAGGCTGGCGCCCCGGTGTGGCTGCAGATGGGTGTTATCCACAAAGCGACTTTTGGGCGGGCACTCGCTGCCGGCGTGAAGATTGCCTTTGGCACCGATATTGGCGGCTTTGATTGGAATATTAATCCGGCTGTCGAGTTCAAGTGGATGGTCAAATATGGCATGACCCCAGAGCAGGCGCTGCGATCGGCAACGAGTGTGGCTGCCGAGTTGATGGGCTTGAGTGACCAGATCGGTACGATTGAGCCCGGCAAGTTTGCCGATATTGTCGCGGTGCCTGGCGATCCCCTGCATGACGTGACGCTGCTTGAAAAAGTGGGCTTTGTGATGAAAGGCGGCGTGGTCTATCCTGTGAATACCGCGCAGCACTGAGTGTTTAATTGTGTAGGTTCATTATCAATCAACCTAGTCTGACTGCTCAGATACGCAGTCGCTAAGTCGGAGTCCTTGTGATGCATGTCGATATCTTAGTACGCCGCGTATTTGCTGGTATGGCTCGACGGATAGGATTGTGGCTGACTCCGGCATGCATGCTGTTGCTCGGTGCGACGGTTCAAGCCGGCGTTTCCCAACATACTTATGCCGATCTTAGCCTGTCCCCTAACGGTGAGGATGTAGTGGCACTAGAGGCTGATGACTCTGATGAGCTTGAGACTCAGCCGCATACGACGCTCGTCGTGCGTCGTGCGACTAATGGGGCGGTAGAGGGGCGTTTTGATCCATGTCCTGACTGCCGTTACCGCGACCCCGCGTATGCGCCGGACGGTAAGACCTTGGTATTTCTTGGTCATGACGTTGCTGCAGGCACCACGGTCCTTTATAGCGTGCAGGGCACAGCAGTAAAGGCGCTGACCTCCATCAAGGGTATTGCCACTCGGCCACGTTGGTCGCCAGACGGGAAGTCGGTAGCGTTACTAGTGATCGTGGGCGCGCATAAAGAAGTCGGTGCAACGCAAGCGGCCGCACCACAAGTCGGCGAGATCGGCGATAGCTATGACGAGCAGCGCATTGCAGTTATTGCAGCGGCCGGTGGCGAGTTACGATTTGTATCTCCGGACGATACATTTGTGTATGAGTATGACTGGACACCGGACGGCAAAGGCTTTGTGGTGACAGCAGCGAAGGGCGATGGTGATAATAACTGGTGGGTTGCGACCTTAGACTATGTTGGACTGGAGTCAGGGGCGATACGTTTGATTGCGCATCCGGATGACCAGCTGAACTACCCATTAGTGTCCCCCGATGGTCGCCAAGTGGCTTTCATTGGTGGGCTGATGAGCGACTTTGGGAGCGTTGGGGGCGACGTCTATGTTGTCCCAATCACCGGTGGCGCACCGGTGAATATTACGCCGAACTTTAAGGGCACCTTCACGTCGTTGGCGTGGCGAGCAGGACGCTTGTATGCAACCGCGTTGATTCGCGAGAAAAGTGCGGTTGTGGCGATTGATGTGACCAAACACTCGACTGACGTGCTTATGAGCGCAGCAATGAGCGTGACTGCTGGCGATGCGGATGTGTCATTCGACGCGCGTGGCATCAAGGTGGCGGCCGTCGTTGAGGACTTTACACACGCCCCTGAGATTGCGGTGGCACCTGTCGGGCGCTTGAGTCTTGCGACGCGGCTGACGCACGAGAATGTGGCGCTTGAGCCTGCGGGCGAGGCCGAGAATGTGGAGTGGGTTAGCGAAGGCCGTAGTGTACAAGGGTGGTTGTTAGCACCGAAGCACCTCGTGACCCAGCAGACCTATCCAATGATCGTTGAGATCCATGGCGGACCCGGTGCAGCAAGTACACCGACGTTTCCCCGGGTTGGGTCACGGTTTGGAAGTACGCGTCAGTTTTTAGAAAATGGCTATTTTGTGTTTTTGCCGAATCCACGTGGTAGCTACGGTCAGGGCGAGGCTTTTACGCGGGCGAACTATCGCGACTTCGGGGGTGGCGATCTACGGGACATTCTTGCAGGGATTGACGCGGTGGAGAAAATCGCTCCGGTCGATGACCAACGCTTAGGCGTGTTTGGCCATTCCTATGGTGGGTTCATGGCCATGTGGACGGTGACGCATACCGATCGCTTTCATGCAGCGGTGGCAGGCGCTGGTGTTGCCAATTGGATCAGCTATTATTCGGAAAACGGTATTGACCAATGGATGATCCCCTTTTTCGGTGCTTCACCGTACGACGACCCACAGATTTACCGAGCGTTGTCACCCCTTGAGACTATCAAGCAGGCCCACACACCGACATTTATCTATGTGGGTGAGCGTGATGTCGAGTGTCCTGCGCCGCAGTCGGTTGAGTTTTGGCATGCACTGAAAGCCATGGGTGTGCCGACCAAGCTACTGATTCTTGAGGGTGAAGGCCACGGTATTCGAAATCCGCTGCACGTCAAGCAATTGGCAGAGGCCGAGATGGGTTGGTTTAATCACTATCTGCAGCCAAGCACCCACTAGTAGATTTAAAATACTTGTTTGTTTATACATTAGGAGTTTCTCCATGAAGGCGACACACCGTTGGCTCGAGGTAGTGATGGCATGCGCGCTACTGTGCGGATCGTCTCTAAGTGCCGCAGCGCCTCACTCGTCACAGGCACCCGCCGTGAGCATCAGTTTTCCGGCCACGCGTAGTACGGAACCGCTGGAAGGCCGCGTGATTCTGTTGCTCAGTCGCGATCTTACGCGCGAGCCCAAAAGTCATATTGAGGCAAACATGTTGCTTGATGCTCCATTTATGTTTGGTATGAATGTGGGGCATTTGGCCCCAGGGGCACAGGCGATAGTGACGGACGAGGCCTTTGGTTGGCCTGCAGCGAAGCTGTCTGTCTTACCTGCAGGCGATTACAACGTCCAGGCTGTACTGAATCGCTACGAAGAGTTTCATATGCAAGATGGTCGTACCTTGCACCTTCCGCCGGATAAGGGGGAAGGGCAGCACTGGGAGCTTAAGCCCGGCAACTTGTATTCCACTGCGCGCAAGGTTCATATCGATCACGGTCGACCATTAAAGTTGGCACTCGTTCTTGATCAAGAAATTCCAGTAATCACTCCCAAGGCAGACACTGAGTTTGTTAAGCACGTAAAAATTAAGAGTGCACTGCTCTCGAGGTTTTATGGTCGTGATATGTATCTAGGCGCGCATGTGTTGCTGCCGAAAGACTTCGATAAACATCCGGAGGCGCACTACCCATTGATGGTATTTCATGGCCATTATCCTGATGATATTTCCGAATTTCGCACGAGTCCGCCGGATCCGGATCTAAAACCTAATTACTCAGAGCGGTTTCATCTGGCAGGTTATAATCGAATCGAGCAGCAAGAGGCCTATGGCTTTTATCAAAAGTGGATATCAGCTGATTTTCCGCGTTTCTTAGTCATCGAGATCGAGCACGCCAATCCCTTTTACGACGATAGCTACGCAGTTAACTCAGCGAATGTCGGCCCCTATGGCGACGCTATCAATCAAGAGCTGATTCCGGAAGTAGAGAAACTATTTCGTGGAATCGGCGCCGGCTGGGCGCGTTTCACGTACGGCGGTTCCACGGGTGGCTGGGAAGCGCTGGCGACCCAAGTGTTTTATCCTGAGATGTATAACGGTGCTTTTGCAGCCTGCCCGGACCCGATTGATTTTCGGGCCTATACGCTCGTCAATTTATACGCTGATAAAAATGCGTACATGCTGCAGGGTGAGGCCTCGACGGTAGAGCGGCCGGCCTTTCGTAATTACTTGGGCGAAGTGACTGCGACACAGCGAGATACCAACTACGAGGAGCTCGTGACCGGTGATCGGACGCGCTCTGGCGGGCAGTACGATATTTGGCAGGCTGTATTCAGTCCTGTCGGTCAGGATGGATATCCAAAGCCAATTTTCGATAAAGTCACTGGCGTTATTGACCCGTCAGTCGCTTCGTATTGGCGCGAGCATTTTGATTTGGCTTACATTATTGAGCGTGACTGGCCCATGTTAGCGCCGAAACTTCAGGGAAAAATTCACGTCTTCGTGGGTAGTGCCGATAACTACTATTTAACTGATGCGGTGTATTTTGCAGAAGAGCGTTTCAAGGCCCTGACACCGGCTTATCAGGGCGAAGTGTTGTATGGCGATCGTGCCGAACACTGCTGGAATGGTGATCCCAAGTTACCCAATGCCTATTCGCGCTTGCACTACAACTGGCAGTATCTACCAAAAATTTTGGATCGTATTGCCGTGTCAGCGCCAGCTGGGGCTGACCTTAAAAGTTGGCGGTATTGAGTTCTTAGTCGATGGTCGTTCGGTTGGGGGTTGATGGGCCGGGCAAGAGTGTTCATCACGCCTCGCGTTAAGCGTCGCTGATAGTGGCGTCTAGGCGTTGTAGCCCGGACGCCTTCGTGCGGATCCGCAGACCGTCGCTGTGGTGGTCAATCAAGCGTAGCGCAAGTCCGATCGCGAGGGCCGGCTTGGCGGCGTCGGTGGTCAGTGATAGCGTCTCCAGCGGGACAATCGGGATCCCGTGCCAGTCGCAGTGCATCTTGAGACAGACTTCGTCGTAGGTGATACGCACCCGTATGGAGGTGTCCTTGGTAACAAGGAGCGCTCCAATGTTGCAGTATTCTTCAGCAACCAAGAGCGCCCGATTGATTAGTTGAATGCGCGCTCCCCAAGTGCCTGCACTGGCGCGCAGAAACTCGGCCACTGGGCTGTATCCGTCAGTGGGGTTCCAGTGCAGGGTCGCAACGCGACGCTGTCCAATACTGAACAGAAAATTAAGCAAAATGCCCACCACGAGCGCTACTGCGAGTGATGACGGTAGTAATTGCAGAAACCACTTGGGTAGGTCGCGGTAAAGAGCGGGTAAGGTATCGAGCGACAGTCCAAGGATCAGGGCAGTTCCAACAGTGATTGTGCGACGTGTGTCGAGCATGCGATCAGCCAGCATGCTGAACCCTGAGCGAATAATGAAGGTCGCCACGTAGAACAGGATTGCACCGAGTACAGCCTTGGGGAGCATGGTAATCATGCTGGGCACTCCCGGGATCAGTGCAAGGACGATCCAAAGACCTCCCGTCCACCACGCCACTCGTCGCGCCGTAATGCCGGTCGCCGCTGATAGCCCCACTGACCCTGAATACGTGTTGATCGCACAGACGCCAAGAAGCCCTGCAATGACGGAGCTAAGCCCGTCAGACAAGAGACCAGACTGTACGCTGGCGAAATTCGTACGTTTCC
>Ga0136642_1000330_pt1 | contig 26605 bp, 25 predicted proteins | sample LowCatLa1302831Y_FD_115313 | JGI IMG/M metagenome (GOLD analysis project Ga0136642, IMG submission 115313) | Freshwater microbial communities from Lower Cathedral Lake, Yosemite National Park, California, USA - 13028-31Y | ecosystem: Environmental > Aquatic > Freshwater > Lake ... | reverse complement strand
GTCGCACTCATCATATTTTCCAGAACAGAACGCTCGAAATCTAAGGATTCATGCTCCTGCGCGTAGTAACCAATTTTTAGCCCATGTCCTGAAACAACACTTCCAGTATCTGATTCAAGTTCACCAGCCAAAATTCGAAGAAGCGTTGTTTTTCCTGCGCCATTGAGGCCTAAAATAACTACGCGAGATCCTTTATCGATGATGCAACTTACATCTGTAAATATTTCAAGTGAACCATAAGATTTAGAAAGTTCTTCTCCAGAAAGTGGCGTCTTACCGCACGGAGCAGGTGTTGGGAAGCGAAGTTTTGCAACCTTGTCACTAACACGAACATCTTCCAGACTGCTACGAAGTTTTTCAGCGCGACGCAACATTCCTTGAGCTGCAACGGCTTTACTTGCCTTTGCTCGCATCTTTTCACCTTGCTTTTGCAAGATCTCAGCTTTCTTTTCGGCATTTGCGCGTTCACGTTTGCGACGATGTTCATCTTGTTCGCGCTGTAATAAGTATTGTTTCCAACCCATGTTGTACACATCAATCACATTTCGGTTTCCATCTATATAGAAAACTTTATTTACCACAGTTTCAATCAAATTAACATCGTGGCTGATAATGACTAATCCACCTGAATATTTACTCAGATAATCACGGAGCCACATAACGGAATCAGCATCTAAGTGGTTAGTAGGTTCATCGAGTAGAAGAGTTTCTGCACCAGAGAAAAGAATGCGAGCTAGTTCAATTCTTCGACGTTGACCGCCTGAAAGGGTACTTAACTCGTGGGCAAATACAGCTTCTGTGACACCGAGAGAGGTCGCAATTGCTTCGGCTTCAGCGGTAGCTGCATACCCACCTGCTGCGCTGAATTCGGCCTCGACTCGACCATATCGCTCCATTGCTTTTTCAAGTGCTTCACCTTCAGTGGTCGACATTTCTTCTTCCACCATGCGCATGCGATGTGCAATTTGATCTAAATCTCGCGCAGAGAGAATGCGTTCGATAACACTTCCTTGATCTTCACCCGTGCGAGGATCTTGGGGGAGATATCCAATTTTTCCAGTTCGATTTACTGCGCCTCCAGCTGGCATATTTTCACCGGCGAGAACTTTTGCAAGAGTACTTTTACCGGCGCCATTGCGACCAACGAATCCAATGCGATCACCATGATTGATGCGGACAGTGACGCCAGATACTAAGAGTCTTGCCCCAGCACGCAATTCAAGAGCCTGTGTGGAGATCATTTGACGAAGTCTCCCACAGTGTAGAAGTTATACGAAATTAGGCCTTGCCAATTAGCGTTCGGCGAGGGATTGCAAACGATTTACCGACTGCGGTGAGTTCATCTGAGACCTGTTTCTTGATGTTCTCTTCGCTCTTGAGTAAAGCTACGAGTGCAGCAATAGTTGAAGCAAGTTCTTTTTGTTCACTCTCAAGTTCGAGTTTGCTCATCTTTGTTAATCTGCGAAGTGGCATATCCAAGATATAGGTAGCTTGTTCATCATTGAGTTTGAAGCTCTTAATAAGTGCTTCTTTTGCTATCGATGCATCATCGCTGCCACGAATAATCTTGATTACTTTATCGATATCGATAATTGCTTTGAGCAAGCCATCGACAAGAGTGAGGCGAGATTGCGCCTTCGCTTTACGAAATTCTGAACGACGACGCACTACTTCAATTCGATGCTCAATAAATACTTGTAAAAGTTCTTTCAACCCAAGTGTCTGAGGCTTTCCTTTAACAAGGGCCACAGCATTGATCGAGAAGGCATCTTCCATCGGAGTGAGCTTGTAGAGCTGCTCTAACACGTTCTCTGGTTCAAAACCATTTTTGAGTTCGATGACCACGTTGGTACCTGTTTGGCCATCAGAGAGATCAATGATGTCGCTGATGCCTTGAATTTTCTTAGCTTTTACTAAATCGGCAATTCGTTCAACAACTTTTTCTGGCCCAATTGTGAATGGGAGCTCTTTGATAACAATTCCCATTTTGCGCGAGGTGACTTTACTAATTTCCACTGTCGCGCGAACTTTAAATGAACCTTTACCTGTTGCATATGCTTCACGAACACCTTCGAGTCCAACAATTTCACCACCAGTTGGAAAATCTGGCCCTGGTACAAATTTCATTAATTGGTTAATGGTGGCCTTTGGATTATCAATGAGGTGTTTTGTCGCAGCGATAACTTCACCTAAATTATGTGGTGCCATATTTGTCGCCATACCTACAGCGATTCCAGATCCACCGTTGACAAGTAGATTCGGATAAGCGGCAGGTAATACAAGTGGTTCAAGAATTTGTCCGTCATAGTTTGGTCCAAAGTCGACAGTATCTTCATCGGCTTCGGCAACCATTGCCATTGCAGCTGTTGCTAATCGCGCTTCTGTGTAACGCATAGCTGCTGGACCTGCATCGAGGGAACCAAAGTTTCCGTGACCATCAATGAGTGGCAAACCCATTGAGAAAGATTGAGCCATGCGAACGAGTGCGTCATAAATCGCAGCATCACCATGAGGGTGCAACTTACCCATTACTTCACCGACAACTCGAGCACTTTTGACATGTCCACGTTCAGGACGAAGTCCCATATCTGCCATCTGATGCAAGATGCGACGGTGTACTGGTTTCAAACCATCGCGTGCATCAGGGAGGGCGCGTGAATAAATTACAGAGTATGCATATTCAAGAAAGGATTCAGACATTTCAGTTGATACATCGATATCAACAATCTTTCCTGGAAATTCTCCAGGTTTAGGTCCGACTACTTTCTTACCTTTTGCTGCTGTGCTTGCGGGTGTCTTTGCAGTTGCCATGGAGGGCATTCTGCCAAGAGGAGTAGCTAAATCTTGGTACCAACAGGTGGGCGCGCCTTGATTACTTCATCTCATTAGCACCCAAGAAGAATGATGGATTCAATGAGAAGATATGCCCGTGCATTTATCGCAAATAACTCCATCGATATTTGCATCCTTGTCTTTAGATGGTGCACAGGATTTTCTTGGGATAGGCGAGAGTCCTGGAGGCCGTGAATTACTATTCTTAATCGATGGATTAGGCGCCGATGCAATTGAAAAATACGCAGAGTTTGCTCCTGCAATTTCTAGATTACATAAATTTGGGAAAGTTAGGACTTCATTTCCTTCAACTACTGCAACAAGTTTGGCAACACTGACAACTGGAGAACTCCCAGGAGTTCATGGAATGTTGGGTTACACAGTACAAGTGCCCCGAAGCGGTGGCCGAATTCTTAACGCACTCAAGTGGGACGAACGAGTAGATCCCATCAATTGGCAATCTGTTCCTACGCTATTTGAAAAAGCTGCGCAGGCAGAGATTTCAGTTTCACATGTTGCGGCCAAGAGATATGAGAATTCTGGTTTTACTCGCGCCGTTTTCCGCGGTGCGCAATACCTTGGAGCAAATGTTGTGCCGGATTTGATCGCCCAGACGAAAGCGTCCCTCAAAGCAACACCTTCATTTACATACCTTTATGTTAACGATCTCGATGTCGCAGGTCATAGCGATGGAGTTGGCTCCGACAAATGGATTGCAGCACTCGCACTCATAGATTCGCTTTATGTGGCGCTAGTAAAAGAATTACCAAGCAAGACTCGAATTTGGCTTACTGCTGATCACGGAATGATTAGCGCTGATAAAAAAATAGTTATTGGTGTTGACAACCCGTTAGCCGATGGCATCGCTGTGATTGCGGGTGAACCTCGCGCTAGGCATCTCTATTTAGATTCGGCCCGCGATAGTGAATTCGCGCGTAATGATGTCGCTGAACTCTGGCGTGAATTCTTGAAAGATGATGTTGAGGTTTTTACTCGAGAAGAAGCTATTGCTGCCTCACTTTTTGGTGAAGTAATTTCCCAAGAAGCATTCGATCGTATGGGTGAAGTAATAGTGATTGCGCAAAAGAATGTCGTACTCATTGATGCAGATAGAGAAGTTAAAGAGGGCGCAATGGTTGGTCACCATGGCGGAAATAGTGAGATTGAAAGTCAGGTGCCTTTACTTACAACGACCTTAAATTAGTTTTCTTCGTCGTCTTTCTTGATTCCGAACATAATTTCATCCCAACTTGGAACCTTTGCGCGAGCAGTGATGCCATCTTTGATTGCTTCATCATCTGGTTCTTCTCGAATGACAGCAAGGCGCGGTGTTTCACGAACAGGTTCAACCTGCTCGGGTGAGCGAGTTGGGTGAGGCGCTTCGGTGTGTACGAGTCCATGCTCTGGAGTTGTTCGAAGAGGAATTTCATCACCCATCATCCAGCGAGCATTTTCATCAAGTGAATTGAGAGTGCGTCTGGTTGGGTCAAATGTCCACTGAGCAATTCCGACACCACTTGAATTTGGGTAATGAAGTTCTAGTGTCCAGGTGCCATCTTCATGACGCCATGTGTTCCATTGAAGTTGAGCAACATCGATATTGCGGGGAGCGAGGCGCGAAATCACAACACCGAGTAGTCCAACAGGCTCGCGTCCGCTTTCTTTACGAATAACAATTTGTTGCGCTTGATCAATAATGTAAACACGTTCTTGAAGAATCGGACCAGAGAAACGTTCAATTTTTTCTATTGAAATATTATTTTCACGTGAGAGTGAATCCATCGATTCACCTGCACGAAGTCTGCGTTGAATTTCAGCGATACTTATTTTTGGTTCATCTGCTTCTGGAACTGCAGCAAGTCTTGGCTGATTTATAGTTGATCGAAGAGTGTCACTAATTCGCACAGAAAATTCGATTCCATCGGGATCTATAAGATTGAGGTAGAGGCCATCATCACTACGGCCATTGATACGAAGCTCAGTCACGGTGCTGAGGGTAACCGATGAGTGGCTTATAGGTTGTGAAATGTGCCAGCGTGGCACAAAGAGATGCAATCGTGAAGCCTAAGGGAACCCAGAATGCTGTTTCTACTCCGTGATGGTCAATAATCCAACCTGCTAATGCACTAGCCGTAGCACCTCCGATTGGCATTCCCGCTGTAACCCACGACAAAGTTTCAGTGAGTTGGGCCGATGGAACAGTTTTTTCAACAATTGCGTAGGCATTGATAATTATCGGAGCAATTGAAAGTCCATTGATAAATAGTGCGAGTGCAAGAAAAGGAACGCTTTTTACAAAAAGAAAAGGAATCGCCAAGAGGGCTAATGCCGCCAAATTGATCATGTATCTCAGCGCAGGCGCAGATTTCCATTTGATTATTCCTGTGATTATTGCTGAAATCGCACTTCCACCTGCCCATATTGCCAACAAAATACCTGTTTGAGATTGCGCATGATTCACTTGGGAAAATCTCACAACGCATAGACCCATCGAACTAAAAAAACCACCAACAATTGCGGCAGGAATTGCAACGGCACGAACTACTTTATTTCGAAGCACTGGCGGATGAGGTTCTCCCTCAATTCGAGGCGAAGGAGGTGGTTCAGTATTTTTTTGTGAAGCAAGTATTGGTAAACCAGTACAGAAGAAAATAAGAGCCGCAACCATTCCTGCTGCAGGATGAATCGTTGTGGCACACAAAGTGGCAATCATCGGCCCAAAGATAAAGACAAATTCGTCGATGAGGGACTCATACGAATAAGCAGTATTTATCAGATGATGGTCTGCCTTGGTCTTATTCAAAACATAGAGCCAACGGATTCGAACCATACCGCCGGCATTAATGGTCGACATTTCGGCCAGGATAATTGCTAGAAACCACGTCCATGTTGGTGTTGAGTTGAGAACGCAGAGAATAAAAATTGTCATAAGCAAAGTACGTAGCGGGACAACCACATTGAGTATTTTGCGCTGTCCGTAACGATCAGCTTGCCGTGACCAAAAAGGCGTTGCAAAAGATTTAGTAATTTCAGCCATGGCACTCATGAATCCAGCCAGTGCGTAGGAATGACTTGCTGAAACAACTACAAAAATAAGGGCTAAGCCTTCCATTGATATTGGCATACGGCCGACAAAACCAGCCAAAGAAAATTTCATTCCTCCTGGCGTTCCAAAGAGAGTCTTATACGCCGAGAACATGCCGTGATTCTATGTGAGGAGGTAGGGTTATGGACATGTCTGAGACCAAAGAGTTACTTGACCTTGCGCTATCGATAGGCAAATCTGCTGCTGACTATTTGATGAATCGGCCCGCTACCTTTGAATTAATATCAAAATCTACTGCCATTGATATTGCTACTCAGATGGATAAGGGAAGTGAAGACTTAATTGTTTCTACCATCCTAAAAGCTCGGCCAGATGATGGAATTATCGCAGAAGAAGGTTCAGCTAAAGATTCAAAAAGTGGAATCACATGGGTGATAGATCCACTCGATGGAACCGTTAATTATTTGTATGGTCTCCCTGGTTGGAATGTCAGTATCGCTGCAAAGGATGCTGACGGAACGATTGTTGGTGTAGTTGTTGCGCCCACAATCAATTCGTTGTGGCATGCCTCTCGAGGAGGCGGTGCATTTTTTAATAATCGTGCAATAACGTGCAATGACCCAATTGAATTAGATCGAGCATTACTGGCCACCGGATTTGCCTACGATGTTGAAGATCGAAAAATTCAAATTGAATATATGCAAAGACTGGTTCCAAATATTCGAGATATGCGACGCAATGGCGCTGCGGCAGTTGATTTATGTTTTGTGGCGATGGGCGCGATTGATGGATATTTCGAATCAGGACTAAAAGAATGGGATTTAGCAGCAGGGGCTTTGATTGCCTCTGAAGCTGGTGCCGTGGTTGTGACCTATTCAGTAATCTTGCCTGCTACATCGATAGCGGCTGGTCCGGGCCTGCATAAAGTACTCAAAGCTACGCTCGGCCTCTAGCCGATTTACGCTCAGAGGCCATCCTGTGGCAAGATACGCATTCTGCACGGCTCCACCGAGTCCGGGCTTTGAACCTAAATTAGTTTCGATTAGAGGACAACAATGAACATTCTTGATGCCGTAGATGCTGCTTCGCTTCGCAAAGATATTCCGCAATTTCGCGCAGGAGATGAGCTCAAGATCCATGTTCGTGTTATTGAAGGTAGCAAAAGTCGTCTTCAGGTTTTCCAAGGAATCGTAATGCGCCGTCAAGGCGATGGAGTTCGTGAAACATTTACAGTTCGTAAAGTTTCTTACGGCGTCGGAGTAGAGCGCACATTCCCAGTACACACACCTGTTATTGAAAAGATTGAATTGGTAAAGAAGGGTGATGTACGTCGCGCAAAGCTTTACTACCTACGCGATCTTCGCGGTAAGGCTGCCAAGATTCGCGAAAAGCGCGATGGCGTGGAAGGTTACGGTGATGGAATTCTTTCAACTCCAGAACCTGTAGCTGCAGTAGTTCCAGTGGTTGAAGAAGTAATTGAGGCGCCAGTTGTTGAAGCGCCAGTGGTTGAAGCAGTTGTCGAAGCTCCAGTAGCTGAAGCAGTTGTTGAAGAAACACCAGCAGCCGAATAACTTTCTCAATGCGTCGCAAGGGTTCACTCCTTAAGGAGTTCCCAGTACTTGTCATTGTTGCCTTAGTCGTTTCGCTTTTAATAAAAACTTTCGTAGTTCAATTTTTCTATATTCCATCGGGATCTATGGAAAATACACTCCAGGTAAGTGACCGAGTAGCAGTAAATAAAATTCCTTTTATTTCGCGCAGTATTCATCGCGGAGATATCGTCGTATTTCGAGATCCAGCCAATTGGTTGACAGAGCCTTATCCGAGTCAGTCACCCATCGTTGTACAGAAAATTCGGGAAGGTTTAGTTGCAGTTGGAATATTACCTAACCCTGCAAAGCAATACCTTGTAAAGAGAGTGGTTGGTATTGGCGGAGATCGAGTTATCTGTTGCGATGTGAATAAAAAACTCACAGTCAATGGAAAAGCGACTAATGAGCCTTATATTTTCGCAGGAAATAAGCCGAGTGATATGAATTTTGATGTCACGGTACCGCAAGGAAAAATTTGGGTGATGGGTGACCACCGAGGTGCAAGTGCGGATTCTCGCTATCACCAAGACGACATCAATAAAGGGATGGTCCCATTGGATCGAATTACCGGCCGCGTAGTTGCAGTTATCTGGCCTCTCAAGAATTTCAAGTTTATCGGCGGCTTTGATCCACTGAAATAGAAGACCATGAAAGTTATCGAACAACTTTTGATCGAAGCAGGAATTTCACCTATTGCCGGAGTTGATGAAGCTGGACGTGGTGCGTGTGCTGGTCCATTAGTAATTGCGAGTGTTATTTTGAAAGATCCATTCGCTCCTGAATTAACACTCGTACGGGATTCCAAAGAAGTCCCCGAAAATAAACGCGAGGCACTCTTTGATCTTATTACCTCTATCGCAGCATCAGTTAGCGTCATTATTGTGTCCGTAAAAGAAGTTGATGTGCGCGGAGTGCATGCTGCAAATCTAGATGGCATGCGCCGCGCTGTTCAGGGTCTCAATCAAACTCCGGCCTATGTACTTACAGATGGATATGCGATTGAGGGACTTGGCTTACCCAATTTAGCTGTATGGAAAGGCGATCAAGTAGTTGTTTCCATTAGCGCTGCATCAATAATTGCAAAAGTTACTCGTGACAAAATTATGCGAGAGATGGATAAGCAATACCCCGCGTATGGATTGTCTGGACATAAAGGCTACATAACGGCTGCTCATACCAAAGCACTCAACGAGCATGGTCCATGCATTGAGCATCGTCAATCTTTTTCAAATATTGCGGCCCTTATCAACAAAGGCTAATAACCCACACAACTTGTCGGTCGTAAAAGTATTTATACGTAATTCCATATTCTGCATTTCATATGTCAATCCAAGAGAATTATCAAAGAAAAAGTAAGAACAAAATCACTGGAGCATTTGGTGAAAATATAATTGCACAGTTCCTCATCCAAAGAGGTTATGAAATACTTGAAAGAAATTGGCGCATACGTGAAGGTGAAATTGATATTGTCGCACTGAGCCCAGCTGGAATTTTCACTTTTGTAGAAGTGAAAACTCGTTCATCTTTAGCTTTTGGGCACCCACTGGAATCTATTGATAATGAAAAAGCCCATCGTTTACAAAGGCTGGCTTTAGCATGGCTGGCCACCCATAAATGTTTCGGTTGTGATTATCAAATAGATGGCGCAGCAGTCCTTATAGCTGGCGACCAATCCCATTCAATCGAGTACAGAGCAAACCTTTTATGAGTCTGGGCACAACTCTTGCAGTCTCACTTCAGGGCCTATCAGGCAACCTAGTGACAGTTGAAGTAGATATTGCCGATGGAATTCCCTCCTATACATTGTTGGGGCTTCCAGATACTGCGCTTTCAGAATCGCGCGATCGCATACGCGCCTCGTTAGTCAATTGCGCTGAGACCTGGCCACATCGCAAAGTTACTGTCTCACTTTCTCCGGCCTGGCTACCAAAGAGTGGTTCTAGTTTTGATTTGGCAATATGTGTTGCATTGGTGAGTGCGCATAATCCACTTCCACCAGAGCGCTTAGACGGAGTAGTTCTCTTAGGTGAACTATCGCTAGACGGGGCCATTCGTTGTGTTCGTGGAGTATTACCGTCATTGATTGCTGCTTTTGAATCTGGAATAACTACTGCGATAGTCCCATTAGCAAATGCCCAAGAAGCAGCGTTGATGACCGGGATGCATATTATTGCTTTGCCCCATTTGCGCGATGTCTTGCATTGGTTACGAACTGGTGAGCGAAATATTGCCGAAGAAATTGATTTGAAATGGCAAGAAAATTCCCCACTACTGGATTTTTCTGATGTTGCAGGACAACCTCAAGCACGTTTGGCTGCAGAAATTGCTGCAACAGGCGGTCATCATTTATTACTCGTAGGCCCACCAGGAGCTGGGAAGACAATGATTGCCGAACGCATTCCAACAATTATGCCGGCGCTTCGATTATCGGAAGCACTCGAAGTCACCTCAGTACATTCCATTGCAGGTTCACTCACCGATCGATCACCGTTATCACTTGTAGCTCCGATTGTGGCACCACATCACACTGCAACACGTGTAGCAATGGTGGGTGGTGGTGCACATGCAATCAAACCTGGCGCATGCTCACTGGCGCATCATGGAGTCCTTTTTATTGATGAAGCACCTGAATGCGGAAACGGAGTCTTAGATTCACTTCGCCAACCACTTGAATCAGGAACTATTACTATCGCGCGCAATAGTGGAAATCTCACATTGCCTGCTCGTTTTCTTTTAGTGCTGGCGGCAAATCCTTGTCCTTGCGGCAAATTTGCCGGCCGAGGACTCGGCTGCACATGTACTTCTATTCAGGTTCGGCGCTATTTAGGAAAACTGTCGGGCCCACTCTTAGATCGAATTGATTTACGCGTACATGTTGATCCAGTTGGTCGAGTAGATATGGCACGTAATGATTTAGGCGAATCAAGTTCAGTAATTCGCGCTCGAGTTATTGCTGCTCGAGCAATTGCGGCAGAGCGTTTCAAAAATTTAGCGTGGACCCTGAACTCTCAAATTCCTACGCGAGCTCTGCGCACGACTTTTCAGCTGGAGAAGAGTGCTATGAATTTTTTGCATGATGAATTAGATAGGGAAAGAATTACGGCTCGTGGACTTCACAAGATTTCGCGCGTTGCTTGGACCCTTGCCGATCTAACTGGACATCTTCGCCCAACATTGGAAGATGTTCAAAAGGCATACGAATTGCGCGAAGGTAGCCAAGGATGAATGAAAGAGAAGCACGGGCAATACTTTTTGCCAACATCGAAGGTGGAACAACTTTTTGGGCAGATCAGATTTTTTCAGATAGTGCGCTAGTCATCTATGAAAAAATCGTACATGGTGGCTACGACCCTATAAAATATCAAAAAACAATCGAAAGAGTTCGTGGCGCAACAGGCGCAGATATCTTGGAAAGCATTGAAAAAGCTAATTGTAGATTTATCACACCTGAAGATGATGAATGGCCTATGCAGTTAGATGATTTAGCGGCTCCACCTATAGCTTTGACCCTCAAAGGTGATATCTCTGTATTGAATATTTCATCACTTGCAATAGTGGGAACGCGTAATCCAACCCCGTATGGAAGCCGAATTGCAGAAGACTTTGCTGCCGGATTTGTAGATCGAGAATGGGCAATAGTGAGCGGGGGTGCTTATGGCATAGATTCCTTTGCTCATAAAGGCGCTGTAATTGCAGAAGGTCGCACCATTGCTGTTGTCGCAACGGGGTTAGATATCAATTACCCCGCTGGCAATGCACGTCTTTTCGCACAGATTCTCGAAGCCGGTGCAATCATTAGTGAAGTTATGCCAGGAACTCATGCCATACCTGCACGATTTTTGACTCGCAATAGATTGATTGCTGCACTTTCAAAAGCAACATTGGTTGTTGAAGCAGCATTTAGAAGCGGATCTCTTCGAACTGCTCGGGATGCAGCAGACCTCATGCGCCCAGTAATGGCGATTCCTGGACCAATAAATTCTCCAACTAGTGAAGGATGCCATCGCCTCATTGGCGAGAGAGCTGCAGAAATTGTTACATCCGTGCCCGATGCGATGGAGTTTGTAACTAACTTTCAGTGAGAGAATAACTCTATGAGTGAATTCCGTTCGGGCTTTGTTGCAATTGTCGGTCGCCCAAACGTTGGAAAATCAACACTCATCAATGCCCTGGTTGGCAGCAAGATTGCAATTACATCTCACCATCCCAATACAACGCGTAATGCAATTCGTGGAATAGTGCACCGCCCAGAATTTCAGGCTGTTCTTGTTGATACACCTGGAATTCACAAACCAAAAACCCTATTGGGTCATCGACTCAATGCAGTTGTTGGCGAGAGCATGGATTCTGTAGACGTAGTTCTCATGTGCATTCCAGCCGATGAAACGTCTGGTGCTGGTGATGTATTTCTTGCTGCTGAAATTGCTAAACATCCCAAGGCTAAGAAATTTGCAGTAATTACAAAGGTGGATCTTTTATCGAAAGAAAAACTTGCGCTTCGACTCGCTGGAATTATGGAACTAGCAAAAGGTTTTACTTGGGATGAAATTATTCCTGTCTCGGCTGCCATTCACGAACAGATTGATTTACTGAGTGAGCTGATTGGAAAAAATCTTCCCGAAGGTCCCGAGTATTATCCATTGGGAATGAAGAGTGATCAGGGAATCGAACAACTAATTTGTGAATTGATTCGAGAAGCTGCTCTGCGAGATGCTCGAGAAGAATTACCACACTCAATAATGGTGACAATTGATGAGCTATCAGAGCGTGAAGAAAAAGGCTCTCGACCATTTTTCGATATACATGCAACCATTCATGTTGAAAGAGATTCACAACGAGCAATCTTGCTAGGGCACCAAGGTGAGCGCCTAAAAGATATTGGCATACGTGCTCGCGCAGATATTGAACGTGAACTCGATGCCAGAATATTTTTAGGTTTACATATCAAAGTTTCGAAAGAGTGGCAGAGAGATCCAAAGTTGCTAGAAAAACTTGGTTTTGGAGAAAATCGCTAAACTTTTTCTTTCCTACTTGCAAAATATGATCCAACAAGTACGAGTGGCAGGCCGACAATAATTCCAAGAGTCAGTGGCTCAGATAGAAGTAGGACTCCTAGCAATACTGCAACAGCGGTATTGATATAAGTAACAAGTGAGGCACGCGCAGGACCGATCTCATCCATCACCATAAAGAAGAGGGCGAATGCCAATGCTGTTGAAAAAATACCTAGTGCAATAAGGCTAAAAGTGGACGCTTGTGAAATATGCCCTTTTGGCCATTCACTAATTGCAAAGGGGAGATAAAAAATAGAAGTAAATGCCATCGCAACGCCATTTATTGCCAGTCCGGAAACACCTGGCAGTGCTCGTGTAATGCGAATAGTTGCAAAGGCGTAAAGGATTGCAGAAAGAATCACAGCACCAATAGCAAGTGGATTACTGGTACCTTGAATACTTTCAATTCCAACAAGTGCCACTATTCCAATAAAGCCAACGACTATTCCAAAAAGTCGACGTGGTTGCCACACACTTTTATCGCCGTGCAATGAGGTGAGGATGGTTGACCAAATAGGCACTGTTGCAATAAGTAATCCAGCCAGCCCAGAAGAAATTTTCTTTTCTGCACTTGTAATGAGAATCCAGGGCCCAACCATTTCAGCGATGGCATAAGGAATTACATAGCGAATTCCTTTCAGGGCCTGCTTGAGTGATCCTTGCTTCAATGCAAGTGGAATGAGTATTGCCGCACCTATTAATGTGCGACCACAAACAACAATGGCGGGGGAGTAATCACGAACCGCAATTTTAATAAAAAGATACGGAATACCCCACAGAACGCCGGTAAGGCCAAAGAGAATCCAATTACGACGCGTCATGGTTATGCGAACATACTTGAAATTATTTTGATTACCAATTTTCCGTACGTGCTTTGAGGCTTCGATATTTTTCCATCACATGGGGCGTTGGTTTTGCAGTGTGGCGCGATATTTCACCAAGATCCCACGTAGGAGCAGTATTTCCACCAAGAAGTGCCCACGCGGCCTGCCGCGCAGCACCATTAGCGACATATTCACCTGGAGGTGGGAGTAATACTTCGCGACCAAAGAGTGCACTAGCAATCGGAGCAATCGCAGGATTTTTAGCAGCCCCGCCAATGAGAAGTATTCGATTTACATTTACCCCAAGTGCAATGAGTGCGTCAACTGCATCCGCTAGGCCGGCAAGCATTCCTTCAATCATTGCGCGCGCAATATCGTTTTGATTGGAATTCGATAAATTCATTCCATCGAATACACCTGTTGCATGTGGGCGATTTGGTGTTCGTTCTCCCTCAAAATAAGGCAAGAGAGTCAGGCCATGAGCACCTGGTTCTGCAGCTAAGGCTAATTGACCAACTTCATCGTGACTTTTACCAAGTATGGAAGCTGCTGCATCAAATATTCGAGCAGCATTAAGAGTACATACAAGTGGAAGAAAGCGACCTGTTGCATCGGCGAATCCAGCAACTGCGCCACTTGCATCATGAGTTGGTGTTTGCGAAACAGCAAATGCAGTTCCGCTCGTTCCTAGTGATACAACGACATCGCCAGGTTCGGCTTGTAATCCAAGAGCAGCCCCAGCGTTATCTCCGGTACCTGCTGCAATGGGAACACCATTAGTTGTTTCGCCACCAAATGCAGCTGGCGCGACAATTCGGGGTAAGTAAACATCGGAGTCATGGCGCAGAGCTAGCTTCACAATATCTTCGCGATAGTGCGATGTTGCTGGATCGAAATATCCAGTACCTGATGCATCACTTCTATCTGTAAAGAGTGTAGAAAAATCTTTGGCACCTTGTAACTGCCATGAAAGCCAATCGTGGGGAAGTGCAACAGCTGCAACCTTTGCCGCATTAGATTTTTCATTATCGGCCATCCATCGCAATTTTGTTGCCGTAAAAGAAGCGACCAAAACTGATCCAACTTTGCGCGCAGCTTCTGCATTTCCACCGAGCTCTTTATTTAAATCTTCCGCTGCAGCGGCAGAACGAGTGTCATTCCATAAAAGTGCGGGACGGATAACGGCGCCATTCGAATCGAGTGCAACCATTCCATGTTGCTGTCCGCCAATGGAAATGGCTGATACATCGCTGAGTCCGCCAGCTTGTTCAATTGCGCTATCGAGTGCGCTTTTCCATGCATGTGGTTCGACTTCAGTGCCATCAGGATGGGCTGCGCGACCTTCTCGCTTGAGTTGGCCACTTGCAGCATCACGAATAACGACTTTTACCGATTGGGTGGACGAATCTACGCCCGCTATTAATTGTTCCTTAGCCATAGGGCAAGGCTAGACTGTGTTGGTCAACGTTGACCACTAGTGAGCGTGATGTATTCCCTCACTTATTCATAGAATCTAGATATTTGGAGTTTGCACAATGCGTATTGGTGTCCTCACAGGTGGTGGCGATTGTCCCGGTCTCAATGCAGTTATTCGCGGCATAGTTCGCAAGGGCGTAAAAGAATACGGATATGAATTTGTAGGTTTTAGAGATGGCTGGAAAGGCCCACTTGAGGGTCTAACAATGGATCTCAACCTCGCAACAACTCGAGGAATATTGCCTCGCGGCGGAACCATTCTTGGTTCATCACGCACCAACCCATTCAAGATTGAAAATGGCGTTGAGAAAATTAAAGACAATTTGGCCAAAGCTGGAATCGATGCACTCATTGCAATCGGCGGAGAAGATACTTTAGGTGTGGCAACCAAGCTGGATGCACTTGGCGTAAAAGTTATTGGTGTTCCAAAGACAATCGATAATGATCTCAACAATACTGACTACACATTCGGTTTCGACACATCAGTAAATATTGCGATGGAAGCAATTGATCGCCTTCATACAACTGCAGAGTCTCATCATCGTGCACTCGTAGTTGAAGTTATGGGACGTCACGCAGGGTGGATCGCATTGCACTCAGGTATTGCAGGTGGAGCAGCATGTATTTTGATTCCAGAAGTAAAATTCTCAGTTGATAAAGTGTGCGAATGGGTTGAATCGCGATTCAAGAGTGGATTTGCGCCAATTATTGTTATTGCCGAAGGCGCTATTCCACAAGATGGAGATATGCAGACAAAGGATCAGACACTTGATGCCTTCGGTCACGTAAAACTCTCTGGAATTGGCGAATGGCTCTCACAGCAGATTGAAGCGAAGACTGGCAAAGAGGCTCGCACATCAGTACTCGGACACATCCAACGCGGTGGAACTCCATCAGCATTTGACCGTGTTCTTGCTACTCGTTTTGGTCTTCATGCAATTACTGCAGTCCATGATGGCGACTTCGGCAAGATGGTTGCACTTCATGGCACCACTATTGCTCGTGTGCCTTTGGCATCAGCTACTGAAAAGCTCAAGACAGTTCCCATCGAGCTATATAAGGAGTCAGAGATTTTCTTCGGATAATTGCACTTCGCGATTACCAACGAATCTTCTATTCTTACCCCATGAGCACTTTAGATAATCTCTTCACTCCTGGCCTTGTTGCTGCCCAGCAACCAAATTGGCCAGGAGGTCCTGAAGGTGCGCCTATAAAAAGTGCTGTAGCAGAATTAAAAACTTTCCCTCCACTTGTATTTGCTGGTGAGTGCGACAATCTCAAAGCACAAATTGCAGAAGCAGCTGCCGGGCGTGCATTTTGGTTACAAGGCGGCGATTGTGCGGAAACTTTTAGCGGTGCAACAGCAGATTCAATTCGTAACCGAATTAAAACAATTCTTCAAATGGCTGCAGTTTTACAGTATTACTCGAGCCTGCCTGTTGTAAAAGTTGGTCGTATGGCTGGGCAATTCGCAAAGCCTCGTTCTAACGATATGGAAACTCGTGGTGATGTGACACTTCCTGCTTATCGCGGAGATGCGGTCAATGATTTGGAATTCAACGAGAAGTCTCGTACACCAGATCCCAATCGCTTAGTGCGTGTTTACAACACATCGGCTGCAACTTTGAACTTAGTGCGTGCATTTACGCAAGGTGGATTTGCTGATCTTCGCCAAGTGCACGAATGGAACAAGGGTTTTATCCGTGACTCATCCGTTGGCGAACGTTACGAAAAGATGGCCAGCGAAATCGGTCGAGCACTTGCATTTATGAAATCAGCAGGAGTCGACCCTGAAGCCTTCAAAACTGTAGATTTTTATTCTAGTCACGAAGCACTGATTCTTGAATACGAGAAAGCACTTACTCGTATTGATTCACGTACGGGAGATCCATACGATGTATCAGGACACTTTATTTGGATTGGTGAGCGTACTCGTCAACTCGACGGCGCCCATGTCGATTTTGCTTCCAAGGTAAAAAATCCAATTGGAGTAAAACTTGGACCGAAGTCGACAGTTGCAGATGCACTTGCATTGATAGAAAAATTAGATCCACATCGCGAACCTGGTCGTATTACTTTTATTACTCGTATGGGTGCAGGAAAGATTCGAGAGGCACTTCCTCCACTTGTAGAAGGAATTACAAAGTCTGGTGCAAAAGTTTTGTGGGTTTGCGATCCTATGCATGGCAATACTTATGAAGCACCTACGGGATATAAAACCCGCAGCTTTGATGATGTTATGGATGAAGTAAAGGGATTTTTCGAGGTGCATAAGGCACTTGGAACACACCCCGGCGGAATTCATATTGAACTCACTGGTGATGACGTCACCGAGTGCGTTGGCGGCGGCGAGCAGATTTCGCATGAGGATCTTTCAACACGTTATGAGACTGCGTGCGACCCACGCCTCAATCATGCCCAGTCACTAGAACTCGCATTTTTGGTTGCGGAGATGCTGCGCGACCGCTAATTTTGTCGCCGTGACACTCCTTTTGACTTCTCATAAGTCACCAATAGGAACTCTCAATATTATCGCCGACGAGGATATTGTTTTAGGAATCAATCTTTCCACGACGAAATCACTCAAAGACTCTTTAGATAAAGAAGATCAGCTGCGCGAGATAAAGAGCGTTAAATCGATTCCAAAAATTACTGACTTAATTTCAGATTATTTTGATGGCGATATTACGGCGATAAATGCAATTGCTGTTCGCCAACCAGGACCTCATTTTTCGCAAGTGGCTTGGAAAGTAATGCGCAAAGTAGGTGCAGGAAAAGTCATGTCATATGCCGATTTGGCGGCTCGCGCAGGAAGCCCAGATGCAGTGAGGGCCGCGGGTAGTGCGTGTGCAAAAAACGCAATCATGCTTGTGGTGCCATGTCATCGAATTGTAAAAACGGGCGGAGCCCTTGGAAACTATGCCTATGGTTTAGATAAGAAAGAGTGGCTCCTAAGCCACGAGGGCTTTCTTTAGAATTTCAATTGCTTGATCGCACTGTGCATCATCGAAATTCATATGAGTAACTAGTCGCGCATATTTAGGACCTAGTGCACTGATAAGTAAACCTTGAGCTTTGCAACGTTGAGCAAGCTCTGCAGCACTTATTGGTAATACTGATAAATCTAATCCCACGATATTTGTCTCAACAGTTGATGCGTCTATCAAGGAAGCGTTGAGTGTGGCTATGGCATCAGCAATCTTTCTTGCGCGCCTGTGATCTTGCGCTAATCGATTTATATTATTATCGAGAGCGTAATGACCTGCAGCTGCCAGAATTCCAATTTGGCGCATTCCTGCGCCGTATCTCTTTCTCCAAACGCGAGATTTTGCAATCCGCTCCTTTGTAGAGAGCATTACTGAGCCCACTGGTGCACCGAGGCCTTTGGAGAGACAGACACTTATTGTTTCGAAATACTTTCCATACTCAGCAAATGAAACGCCACTTGCAACGTGGGCATTCCAGATACGTGCACCATCGAGGTGTAGATGAAGCCCTAACTTTGATGCACCTGCATGAAGTTCTCGTATTTGTTCAATTGGCTGAACCGTTCCACCACCAAAGTTATGAGTATTTTCAACTGCAATCGCAGTCGTAGAAACTAGGTAGGGGCCAGAGTCGGGTCTAGCAATAGCTAGCGCATCAGATGCCTTCAATAGTCCATTGTGCGCAGGCCACGTACGAGTTGTAATGCCACTAAATACTGCGGCTGCACCAAGTTCGGCACGCACGATATGTGAATTCGTTTCCGCAAGTAACTCTTCACCAGGTGCGACCAAGGAGCGAATTGCTAATTGGTTTGCCAGTGAACCAGTTGGAGTAAATAATCCAGCTTCTTTTCCAAAAAGGGCAGCGACTCTTTCTTCGAGTGAATTTGTAGTCAGATCATCACCATATACATCATCGCCCACTGGAGCTGAAGCTATAGCCTCGCGCATTCCTTGGTCTGGAACTGTAACTGTGTCAGAACGAAGATCGATCATGAGATGAGCCTATTTCTCTTCCCGCATAACAATCAAATACATCGCAATGACAACCATAATTCCACCCACTGAGCTTTGAATATTGAGAGTTTCGCCACCGATAAGTACTGCAAAGACGGCAGCAAATACAACTTCCATTGTAAGAATGACTGCTACTTTCGTTGCACTCATATGTGCTTGTGCCCAAGTCTGAACAATAAATGCAATTGCAGTAGCAAAGACTGCAGTAAAAATTACAACACTCCACACGCCTTTATCGGGAGGCAAGGAATAACCTTTTGAAATAGAACCAACCCCAGAAATAATTGCACACATTGCAAGTTGGACCACCGTCATGGCGTAGGTGTCTCTTCCGTTACTCCATTGACTCAGTGCCACGATATGAAGTGCAAAAGCGAGTGCGCTACCTAGTACGAGTAGTTCACCTATTCCAACAGACCAACCGTGGATTGATAAAAGGGCAAGACCTATAGTGGCTATAAATACACAAATCCACGTAAAGAGTGAAACCCGTTCTCTAAAAAATAGTGATGCGATAAGTGGTGTGAGCACAATATATAAACCAGTGACAAAGCCAGTAATAGCGGCACCTGTGCGCGCAAGACCCAGAGTTTGAAGTATGTAACCGATACCTAGAAATAGGCCGGCAGCCCCTGCTCGAAGTACTAAATCTTTTGTAAAGTATCGAACCACTTGAGGTTTGATCGCCACCATAACAATGACAGCCAATGTAAAGCGGGTAAAGAGAAAATTATTGACACTTTGTCGGGCGATTGCATCTTTCATCACTACAAATGAGAAACCCCATGCAACAGAAACCATGAGGAGAGCCCATGGAGCCATCTTAAGTTTGTAGGCGTGTTTTGTGGAGGTCATTTTGAATCGCGGAGTTTTTTGAGAAGTTCGATTTCTGGTCCATGCGCTGGTTCCATCCCCGGTGTCTCAAGAATAAGCGGAACATTTTTTACAGCAGAGTGGGCTAACAATTCTCTAAAAGGTTCTACTCCAATTTTTCCTTCACCAATATTTGCGTGCCGATCCTTGAGCGCCCCACATACATCCATTGAGTCATTAGCGTGAATGAGTTGAAAGCGTTCGATACCTGCAATCTCAATGAGCAAATCAATTGTTTCGCTCATGCCACCCTTTTTAGATATGTCGTGTCCTGCCGCAAATACGTGACAGGTGTCTAGGCAAATTCCTACTTTAGGGTGGTATTCCAGAGCTTTGAGATAGTTTTCTAAATCATCTAATTTCTTAACAAGAGATTGTCCTTGCCCAGCAGTTGGTTCGAGCAAAAGAAAGGGGGAGTCATCACCAAGTGCGTTGAGCACAGGCATCATTCCTTCGTGAATTTGTTTCCAAGCTTTATCTACGTGATCTTCGTTCACAGCAGAGCCAGTATGTATAACAACACCACGAGAGCCAACTTCTGCCCCACGTTGTAGCGAGTATGCAGTTGAAGCCAGGGAATTCACATAAGTGTTTTCAGTGGGTGATCCTAAGTTGATAAGAAAAGATGCATGCACGTATGTATAAATATCCAACTCTGCAGCTTTTGTTCGAAACTCTTCATCTGCTTGTGGATTAGGAGTTGATTGAGCCCATCCACGAGGATTTGATGCAAAGATTTGAATTGCATCTGCCCCAATAGTTTGTGCATAGCCCAGAGATCGTTTGACCATTCCACCCGATGTTGGAGTATGCGCACCGAGACGAGTTCTAGGTAATGACATCCGCTTACCCTACTGTGATGACTACGGTGCTGCCACGTTTGACCTTCGACCCAACCTTCGGTGCGATATTTGTTACATTTTTTACACTCTTCTTGCCCATTTTCTTTACCGTAACTTTCAAATCAATATCGGAAAGCGCCTTGAGGGCTTTGGCCTCCGAGAGAGAATAGAGATTTGGTATGAATACGAATTCTGAGCCTTTGGAAACTATCAGAATGACTTTTGCGCCCTTAGCTACGGGGGCACTTCCATCGGGAGTTTGCTGAATAACTGCCCCCGCTAAGACATTTTCATCAAACACATATTTAGTCACAACGACAAAGCCGGCATCAGTGAGTTCATTGAGGGCTTGATCCCCACTCTTTGCAAGATAGGAATTCAAAACGACTTGCTCGATTCCCTTGCTCACCAGAATATTTACAGCAGTATTTCTTTTTGCTAAATCGCCAGCATTGGGTGAGGATGAGATGACAAATCCTGAAGGAATAACTGAATTGAAAACTTCGGTGACGCTACCAAAATGAAGCGAGTTTTTTTCGATTTGTCGCTGAGCCACATCTGGTGCGAGTCCCTTGAGATCTGGGACCTGATAGCGCTCCGGGCCTTTTGAAATCACAAGCTTTACTTTTCCGCCTTCTCCAATTTTTCCACCGCCTGCTGGGTTAGATGAAATAATTTTCCCTTTGGGAATATCTTCATCAAATACTTGGTTGGTAACTTCAGGAGTGAGTCCCAACGGAGTAAACGCGCTTATTGCATCGTCCAGGGCTCCACCAACCACTGATGGAACAACTATTCGTGAGCCTGGTCCAACAATGGCGTACCAGCCACCAATTCCAAGTGCAACAGCTAATCCAACTGCAATCCAACGATTGCGCCTTACTCTCTTGCTCGCTTTTCTTTTGGCGACTCGAATTGCGGCGCTACTCTCAACGGGGATTGTGATCTCTTTTGTTGCTACAACTTTCTTTTCTTTCTTGAATTTTTTAGAGGAAGTAACGGGTAAGTCGAGTTCTAAACTCATCTGATTGCGCGAAGGATCAATAACTCCCAGGACTTTTTGCAGTTCATTGAGAAATTCTGCTCCATCGCGAGGGCGCTCATCGGGATTAGAACTTGTTGCGCGCAAAATCAGAGCGTCTAGTGAGGCAGGAATATCTTTTCGTTTTGAGCTCACAGCCGGGACTTTTTCATTGACATGCATGTATGCAATTTGAATAGGGGTTTCACCAGGGAATGGTTTCTCGCCAGTGAGCATTTCATAAGCCACAATTCCTGCGGCATAAACATCACTTCGAGAATCAGCAACACCACGTTGTACTTGTTCGGGAGAGAGGTATGAAACACTCCCCAAAATAATGCTGGATTCAGCAGTCATTGTTGTTCCCAGAAGTGTTCCGCGAGCTAAGCCAAAGTCTGCAATTTTGACGCGTCCCTCTTTTGAGATCAAAATATTTTCAGGCTTAATATCACGGTGAACTATGCCAATTCTATGCGCAGCTGAAAGTGCGCTCAATATTGGTATCAGATAATTGATTGCATCTTTTACATCAAAGCGACCTCGTTCGAAAATAAAATCACGTAGCGTGTGGCCATCTATGAGTTCCATAACAAGGAATACAGCAGGCGTACCACTTTGATTCCACCCTTGATCTTGCACCGCAACAATATTTGGATGTGAAAGGGCAGCAGCGGCTTTAGCCTCACGTATGAAGCGTCCAACAAATTCTTCATCTTGAGCCAAGTGGGGGTGCATTATTTTGACAGCGACTCTGCGATCTAAACGAGTATCTAACGCTTCATAAATAACAGCCATTCCACCGTTGGCAATCTGACGAATGAGCTGATATCGCCCATCAATGAGTTCACCCGTGAGGTCTGACATAGCTTAGATTTTAGAGAGGAAGGAGTTAGAGATGCTGTTGGGCGCGCCCAATGTCATCATGTACTCAGTATAAAATCAGCACTTTCACGCGTTTTATCCGTTGTGAAATATATCTCTTGATCTATCAGCCATTGCTTCATATGAGTTTCAATCTCTTCACCGTCACGAGCGAGAACTCGTTGAATACCGAGTGCACGGTCTACTTCAATCCAAATTGTTGCCATTGTAAATTCTCTTACACATGAGCGAGCACTTCCTACTCCTTCCAGAATGAGAATTTGTGGCGGCTTTAGTTCGCGAACTGATGTGAACGAATAATTTACCCAATCAAAAATTGGAATCTTGAAGGTATTCATATTTTTCTGCGAGTCGATAATTGAGGAAAGCACCGCAGTGAGTTCGCCCCCTAATGCATCTTTCCACCCGTTGTAGAGATCATCCATATGAATGACTTCGATGGAATATTTCGTGGACATAGCTTGAAAAATCTCATTCGCAAGTGTGGTTTTCCCAGCCCCGGCAGGTCCATCGATTGCGATGATATGAGTTTTACCTACTGGGGGAGTGTTGCCGTAGAGGTCATTGAGTGCGGATACGAGATGCATACCAATTCTTCCAACCAACTATAGCGATGAGTGTAAATATTAAATAGAGTAATGATGTAAACCAATATCCTTGATGGGCATAGAGCGCCGTTCCAATTGCATCTCCCACAAACCAGAGAGGCCAATTCTCATACTTCTCATAGACCATAAGTATTTGTGCAATCAGAGAACTTACAAAGAGGAATGAATCAATCCACGTTGCTGCAGCGCCCATTCGTGTGAGCACTGGTTGCAGTACAACCCATGACCCAATAAGGGCGAGAAACCAATAGATGCGTCCTTTATTGGAAAGTCGGCCAGGCTTTGCCCCGGTTGGAGCCCAATCAAACCATCCTCGAATTGCTGCAATAATAAAAACTATTTGTAAAGCTGCGCTACCGAGAAGATTGGCTTGATAAAAAAATATTCCGTAGAGAGCACTACTAATTGCCCACCATGGCCAGGTAACTCTGCGACCCGTTGTTCCAAGCCAGACTCCGATTAGAGAAGTGAGGGCAGAAATAAATTCTAGATATGAAACTTGATAGCCCCATGCAGTGAAAAAAATAGATGACATATAAAATCCCTTCCGCATCCGCATTACCGGACGGGTCAAGCGGTCGATCTGAATCTCAGACCCTCTCAGCCTTGTGGGCTCCCGCATCGCACACTGTAGCTAATATTGTGCATGTTTGTGCTAATCACTTAGAAGGTAGGAGAGAATATTGCCATGCTTAAGTGGAGTTACATGGCGATGCTCGCCTTCACTATATGTGGCTCCTTTTGGCTAGAAATTGCACTACGTGTTCGAGTCTTAGCGCGATTCAAAAGAGTACTCCTCAGCATTATTCCTATTGCAATTGTTTTTATTATTTGGGATGCATATGCAATTTCTCGAGGAGATTGGTATTTCGATCATCGGAAAATTCTAGGAATTTTCGGACCATGGAATATTCCACTTGAAGAATTTCTCTTTTTTCTTATTATTCCTATTGCAGGAATTATGACGCTTGAAGCAGTGAGAAATGTTAAAAGACATTGGATTATTGGAGATGAGCATTGAATTACACCCAAGTAGCTTTTCTTGCATTTGCTCTAGCAATTATCTTTGATACTAAAGTAACAAAGATTTCATTAATTTTTCGGAAAGCTTTTTGGACTTCTTATTCCATCATTCTGCCCTTTCAGCTACTAACAAACTGGTGGCTTACATCTCGAGATATTGTGATGTATAAGTCCGAATCAATTATTGAATTGAGGATTGCAGCAGCCCCAGTAGAAGATTTATTTTTTGGCTTCTCACTTTTGCTCAGCGTTTTATCGCTGTGGGTTTTCTTAGGAAAGCGCTATCGGGCTTGAAGTGCTTTGACATAAGCCTTGGACGCGACTCTCAAACGCCTTCCCATTGAAGTCTTTGCGCGCTTATTAAATATTTGATAATCAATCTTCTCGACTTCATCAACAATACCGCAATAAAGTTCACTAGCAGCTTCGATGCATGGCCGACTGGAAGGGGCTAATTCTTGAATTCCTGGTGTTGCCTCTTTCTGCAATTGACGTACTCGTGCAATCTGAAATTTCAAGGCGCTGACAATCTGTGGTGTGAGAATTCTTCTCGCTAGCATCTCCTTATTTACACCGAACTCTTCAAGTTCATCAAGGGGTAAATAGATTCGCCCGCGATCTAAATCCTCGTTGACATCACGAATAAAGTTAGCCAACTGAAATGCGATTCCGAGTTTCTTTGCAGGCTCAAAGGCGGCATCAGAGAGTGGGCCAAGAATAGGAACCATTTCTAATCCAATTACCGCAGCAGAGCCATAAACGTATTCCATCAGTGCTTCGTAATTCGCATAAGAAGTCACGGAGAGATCCATTTTCATGGAATGAAGAAAAGCAACAAAATGCTCATGAGGAATCTTAAACTTTGCAACTGTGTCTATAAGAGCGCGCCCAACCACATCGTTACTATCTCCTGATGAAAGACCTTGTAGAACTTTTTCGCCCCATTGGGTAAGTAAGTCACTCTTTTCATGGATAGTGAGCTCTGATGCAAGATCATCCACAATTTCATCTGCATAACGTGCAAATCCATAAAGAGCATGTACGAATGGTCGCTTCTCTTTGGGAAGCAAAAGTGTTGCTAAATAATATGTCTTACCGTGTAGCGAATTAAGACGTTTGCACTCTTCGTATGACGCCCTCAGAGTCGGATCAATAATTCCAGCAGCAGTAAGTTCATCCACTTATTTCACCGGACCTACGATTCGCTCTGCTGCTAAACGTCCAGAAATTAAAACCATAGGTACACCAACGCCAGGTTGAGTACCTGAACCAGCGAAGACCACATTTTCAAAACCAGCAGCTAAATTGCGAGGTCTAAATGGCCCTGTTTGGAAAAAAGTATGTGCGCTGGCAAATGGTGCACCGCGCTCCATTCCTTGATTCTTCCAATCTAGGGGAGTCGTCATTTGTTCAACTTCAATTGCATCACCAAATCCTGTGTAACCGCGCGCTTCAAGTGTTCTAATCATTTGATCTCTATACGGCTTCGCTTGAACTTTCCAATCGATATCAGCATCAAGATTGGGAGTTGGAAAGAGAACGTAGTACGACTCTTTTCCAGGAGGCGCTAAATCCGGATCATCGTGAGTGGGGACTGTAACCAGGACGCTGGGATCAGTCATTAGTACTTTTTTATTTATTAGTTCATCAAAAACACCATCCCACGATTCACCAAAATGAATATTGTGATGAGCGATGTGGTCATATTTCTTTGATGAGCCAACTAAAAGAGTGACGCATGAGGGCGAATATTTGAGCCGTTTGATTGATGGGGGAGTCTTTCCAAGAAGTTCGCGCCACATCACAGGTAAGTCTGGATTGAGAACGACGACGTCGCATTCGATGCGCTCACCGGTATCAGTTGTTACCGCTTTGGCGCGACCATTGATAATTTCCAAACCAGTCACTGTTGTGTTGTATTTGAATTCAACGCCATGTTTTTGTGCAGCGCCAGCCAGTGCACGGGGAACTGCATGCATTCCTCCCTTAGGAAAGAAGACGCCATTGACTGAATCCATATATGCGATAACGGCATAAATTGCTAGCGCTTGTTGTGGACTAACACCGGCATACATGGCTTGGAAAGAATAAACTTTTTGCAGTCTAGGATCTTTCATAAATTGATTTACCTTAGGAGATAGTTTGCGAAAACCACCTAAGGCAATGAGTCGAGCAAGATTTGGTGTTAGAAGATTGAGAGGACTATCGATATTTCTATCAATAAAATCATTCATTTCATACTTGTATAACTTTGTTACGAAATCTACATATCGAGCGTAACCAGCTGCTTCGCTCGGGCTGATTTTTTCAGCAATTTCAGCTTCCATCGCTTGGGTATTTGCATGAACATCAAGTTGTGATCCATCAGCATAAAATGCACGATACAAGGGAGAAACAGCGGTTAGTTCTAACCAATCTTTCATATTTTCACCAACGCTGTTGAACGCATCTTCAATCAATGAAGGCATAGTTAAAACCGAAGGCCCAGTATCAAATGAGTAGCCATCTTTTTTCAATAAACCATTTCG
>Ga0136642_1000329_pt1 | contig 26609 bp, 35 predicted proteins | sample LowCatLa1302831Y_FD_115313 | JGI IMG/M metagenome (GOLD analysis project Ga0136642, IMG submission 115313) | Freshwater microbial communities from Lower Cathedral Lake, Yosemite National Park, California, USA - 13028-31Y | ecosystem: Environmental > Aquatic > Freshwater > Lake ... | reverse complement strand
CTGTATCTCAATTTATACCAACACTAAAACAGTTTCCTATTAAGTTGGCTAAGTATGATAAGGTAACTGACAAGTATGTATATGATAATGTAAAATATAGCGTTCCTTTCGTGACAGCTCCAGTTCCTCCTCAACAAGGTATAGAAGAAGGTGAAATAAAAAAGATACGTGAATGGGTTAACATAATGAAAGAGAAGACACTAATAAATAATGATGTAATACCGATCAACTTAATTTATAAATTTATAAACAAAGAATTTATATTTAAGGAAGGTGAACAAGATGTGGTATATGAACCACCTACTCAATTCTTAGAGACTTATGTAAAATACGTTGAAGAAAACAATAATAATAACCCTCGTATAATTGTTCCTCGGTTAGACCCTGATTTCATTCGTCTTCTTATATCAGATGATCCTAGTATGACAGGTGGTCAACGCGGCGGTACAATGGCCGATTATGCCGGAATTGATATCATCTCAGCAATTGCGGAGATAAGATCAATTGAAGCTTATAAGAGAAGAGATAATACTAAACAAAAAGAAAATGAATTTATAGAAAAAAAACAAAAGAGAAATGCAGAAGAAAATGCAAGAGCACTAGAAGCTATTACCCCAGACTTTCTTCGGACACGTACCATAATTGCAGCGCTAATCAAGGCCGCTGCTGATGCTGCTCGTGGCCTTGCTGCTGCTGCTCGTGGCCTTGCTGATCCTGTTGCTCGTTATCGTGTTGATGCTGCTGCTAATGCTGTCAATAACGCTGCTCATGATCCTGATGCTGCTGCTGCTGTTGACGAGGCTGCTGCTGCTGTTGACGAGGCTGCTGCTATTGCCAATGATCCTGCTGCTGCTATTGCCAATGATCCTGCTGCTCGTGATGTTCTTTCTTCTTTTCTTGAACGAGCCCGTGCTATAATGCGGGCGTTTAAGTCTATACTTGCCAAGCCAACTGGTACAATTGACATCGATACGATAGTGGGAGACGGCCATGAAGGGGGCTATCATGGACAGCGCGGCGGTGCATTGGATGGGAAATTATATAAAATAATAGAGAATGGTCCCTTTGTAGACGGTAAATCGACTATAACGTGGGAAGTTCTTCAAAAAATAAAGAACTTAATTATTGCATTTTACGGTGTATTTGTTATGCCTGTTTATCCGGGTGATTACAATACTGAACTTCTAAAGATAAATAAAGAGCGTTCCGCAAAAATACTTACAGTTCAATCGTGGTTAAGAACTGTTCCTAAGAAGACAACTATTAGTAAAAGCTATATTGAAAAAATAGTACCGGAATCATTATCATTCAAGCAGTTTATTGACATTTTGGCAGATATGGTTGAAATAGACTCAAAAACAGGGAAACCGAATATACAACTCACAAAAGATGTATTTGATAATTTATCAGATCTAGTTAGCCCAATATATGTAATAAATGAAGGCTCACCAATTTATAAATTAACGCGACAATTGGATGGTAAAATAGAGATTAAGCATATCATAAAATATTTTGAAGGTGGTGGAGATTTATATACATTCTTTCGGTTTAAGAATGTACTGAGAGTCATTTATGATTTTTCATTTGGAGATAAAGATTATGATAAAGTGTTTATCAATCTTTCAAAAATTATAACATGGTTAAGCGGATTGAATGTGAATAAGATATCAAATAAAGATATTGAGAAATTTAAAACAACCAATCCGAGAACACCGATGACTGTAGTTGTCGACACATTAGCATTTTTAATCAAGAAAAAGGTTCAAATTAAGAACAATATAATACGTGTAACTGATTTCAATGCTATTGAAACACTCGATGAAGATAATGTTGACATAAATACTAAAATAATAAAAGCTGTAATAGATCCTTCTCAAATAACTCTCCCTAAGCCAACTGCACTGCAAATCCAAAAGTTAGAAACGGAAGTTGGCAAATCTCCCATTACACCAGACGATCTAATTCTTGCATCTTTATTCGTTGGATCTATTGAGCTTCCGAGTCGTCCTACAATTTCTGGTCTTGGTGATATAGGTATTACATCCTTCTCAGATCCGTCTACAGATGGAGTGCAAACAGTAACATTCACTGGATCAAATCCATCACTAAAGACAGATGTTCGTGTAACTATTACTGGTGCTACGGAGTCTAGTAATAATGTTCTAAATTCACCTATATTAAGCGTAAGTAAGAAGACATTTATGATCAAGAATAAAACCGGTGTTGAAGAGGATAATGTTACGGCAAAAGCTACACTTTCTCGAGCATTACCTCCCGATGCAACGAGCGTAATAGGAATGTTAGATCAGATACAAAACGCAATTGACAAGAGAAAAGAAGCCAATATTCTTGCATCTATGACGCGTAGCGAGTATAAGACTGGTGAAACGGTAAAGCAAGCGAAGGCATATATGAAGGGAACAGAAAGTGAAAAAGAACGAAAGATGATAGAAGAATCATTACGCAAAGATGAAATGATCAAACAGTTGGAACAAACAAAATCAAAATTTGAAGAAGATGAAAAACTACAGGCAGAAGCAAGGGCCAAGTTTGATAAAAATCTTGAAAAGCTTGTTGCTTCTAATAAACTAAAAGAACTTGAATCTCTCTTGAAAGAACGGGATGCCGAGCTTGCAAAAGACTATGAAAAGATAAAGGTAAACGATAATAATAACAATAGTCTTGTTAAACCTCCAGCTGTAACAGATGATAATTGGAATAAGTTGAGGACTGAAATTGGTCCAGTTAGAGATTCTCTAGAGTTATTGCCTATTATTGAGAAATTCAAAACAGAGAATCCGGGTGTAGATGTTGCTCCATATGAAAGTGTTGAACGAATGATACGAAAAATTTATGAAAGCAAGGAAAGCAAGGAAAGCAAGAAAAATAAGGGAAATAAATCTGGAAGATCTTCAAATACAGGAGGAACACCTAAGTGCGCAGATGTTGGTGGAAGAGCGCCGTGCATAAAAAAGGATGGATCTCTACATGCATCAGGCGGTTATCACCAAACATTACGAAATCATTTGCGTAGTCGGCGCTTTACACGTCGTCATCTCTAATTGAAGTTTTAGAAGTAATTTATTAATATATTCATTTGTTGAATCGTGACTACAAATTAAAACGTCTTTTGTGCGTGTTGCCAGCAAAAGACGGATTACTTCATATTGTTCTACAGGTTTTAACTCTTTCATACAAATAGTGACTTTTCCTTCTTTATAGACTAATTGTTCGCGAATTGCCTCCATTGTTTAGAAAGAGGTTAACTTCTGTGTATACGGATTGTTTGTGTGAGCGTCTAAGATCGACGGGTGATTGCGATCCACCAAGATATCCTGTTGTAGAGGCTCATTGTAACGGAACGAGCCAAGACTATCAGCGTGAGCATTCACTCGCTGGATCGGAGGATTGATACGGGTGGCATCAGAGAGAACAGACTCATCCTTCTTGGTCTGGATTGAGTAGCTTTCAGCACCAGGAGCAAACCCAGTACCCTGAGCGCCAGCAGGGCCAGGACGTCCCTCAGTTGTTAGCTTCATGAACTCCTGGTAAGGCTCAGTAAATGCACGGATATAAGACGAGAAGACTGAATTACCACTGGATGAAATACCATTGTAAGAAGTGCTCGTTGTAGCACGAGATGTCTCTTTCATGGGCTGTTCAGGATACATACGAGGAGCTGTCTGGGCACCGACGGCCGTATTGGCACGCTCTAGACCGTATAGAACGAAACGATCAGGCTTGTTCTTGTTCACCTCGGCCTGGATACCCGGCTGCGTGATCTGCGAAGCACCGGGTACGGGCTCTTGAGTGTAGGATATCTTAGGACGAGTATCTGTGCGAATTTCATCGGTCGTCTTGGGAAGCTCATACTCACGGAGCTGATCCTGTTGGAAACCACCCTTACCTAAATTAGTGTAACCATCGTTCGCACCAGGACCAACCTGTACCTGTTCAACAGGGAATACATTCTTCATGTTCTGACCTGAAACCATGCGTGACTGCATGAAGTCGGACTCGTTAGCATTGCCAAACGGATTACCAGTAGCAGGCTTGGCATCATAAAATGACTTTGCCTCGCTCTTCTGGAAGTATTCCTTACCGGCTCCTGTGTGGTGATCTAGAATGCTATCGGTGCCACCTGAATAGGTGCTCTGCTTTAGGGCGGCACCAAAGAAAGGAACTTCGTTACCGTGACCCTGTTGGTGTTGAGAGTGAACTACATTGTCTGAATGGCTTTCTGTAGGGCGAGGAGCGACACCTGTAAAGTCCTCACGCTGATCGCCTGTACGTGGCTGCTGAACAGCAAGTGCGTATCCGACGGCACCAAGTCCTAGTAAAAGTGCAACTTCAATCATCTTTGTATTTCACATTTACTTTTTCTTTCCTATCTTCACCGGTTGTGTGGCTACTGGAAAAATAGCATGGTTCTGCGGTTTGTGGTGCAACCATGTTAGATTTCGGTGAGTTTGATCTTGTTGTGATGATGGAGCCGGATTTATAACCGGAGCAAATCCCGTCTCTTCATCACCTGGAACGAAAATCGGTCTATTTACCGGTGTGTCCAGCGGGTAGTTGTGTGTGCTCATTTGTACTGGGAACAGAAACTTTCATTTCAGACCAAGCATCGCGATTAAAAGGAGATAGTGTAATCTTTCCGATCATAGAACGGAACTTGTTGACCATGTTATTAAATGTAGCTGTATCGGTACCAGGTAGCGGTAGCGGTAACTTCACATCCTTGTTACCGGGCTTGACACCGTAACAGTTGACACCAAACTTCGTAGCAGGATCGAAATAGCCACCATTCACACCGGGACGTCCACAGCCAGTGCGCTTTGACTGATCAGTCTCTTGCTGTAAAGCTTCCCATGTAGCCTGCTGTGTCGGGTATAGGGCCATACCACCCTGAGTCCAGCCATAACCGCACCATTCAGCACCACCTGAGAATGCTTCCATCACTTGATCATATGACGCAAGATCAGCTTCATACGCTGCACATAGCGCCGGAGCTTCATCATATGTGTAACTATTACCGCTTACGTAAAATACTTCTTTCTTTTCGATTGACTTCATTGACATTTTCTTAGAGGCTGGTGCAGGTCCAGCCGGAGTTTCGTGAAATCCAAGATCTAATCCAGATTTAGAAAGATCAACTGTAAAGACACCAAACTTTTGAAGAAGGTAGAATAAAAGACCAGCAAGTCCCATAACTACAAGAACTGACATAATGCTACCAGTGCCTATAAAAACGAATATACACGCCATTACAACTCCCGCGATTGAGATTGCTAAGATTGTCGGATACGGCAACATTATTCTTCTAGACGATAATAAATTAACATTCGCATTGCTGTAGATACTGGAAACTGTTTAGGCCCAAAGTTTTGAATATGTTGGTCATCTATTTTGCACCATGAAGAACCTGGAGGTAAATTTCGTCCGTATGTCCACCAGTGAGATCCAGTGTAGCAAATGATTCCGATAAGAGCATATTTCTTTTTGTTCAAAACAAGAATGCTCGAATATCCAACAGATCCATTAATCGATCGAACGTGAAATGTCATTACTTGAGGAAATGACCCAATTAAGTAATTGTTAGTACATCCTTGTTTATTACATTTTTCACATTTCCAGGTATCAATTTTGGTAGGTGCTACAACACGTTGTATACAATCCAATATAGGAGTATCCGGTTCTGTGGTTGTAATATCAAATTCAATTACACTGTCTTCTTTTATTATCTTTACGGGACAGGAGTTACATTGTACAGAATCGGCAACCTTGAATCGACAAAGAGCGTCTAAATAAGGTAATCGATCACATAAGTATTGTAAAAGCTCGTGGCTATCACCAATACCATTCCCCGCTGGCATATGGTGAGTTTTCACAGCCTGGAAGAATTCATTCAAACCTTCCTTTCCTCCGGTCTTCCAAATCTTACATAAACATTCGTCTAGGACATTGTTTGTTTCAAAAATTCCTTTATCGTATCGCGACTGAACATCGGGAATACGAAAGATTCCCTGTAGACAAGCATTAATCCAACAACTTCCACGAAAGTTTTGGAGTCCGAACATACTTACTTCTTATGCTGGAACTTAGAGAAATCTGTTAAAAAGGCTTGCGGTGGACCTTCCGTCGGAAATGCTTTTTGTAGGTCTGGGTTAAAATCATATGTTTCATCATCTACATTATCGGATGTATGCTTACCAGGCATTGACTTCGTCTTTGTTCCTGGAACTAGTGGGATATCTGGTCCATAAATGTCGGGATATGTTCCAGAACTACTATCTTCTCCTGTTTTACTACGACTTGTTGAGGGAACCACTTTTTCAGCTTTAGGACCATAGATTTCTAATTCAGATGGGTCGTCCTTCTTCTTCTTTTTTGCATCGGGAGTACCGTGAGTCTGTAGAGCACTTACTAGATCTTTATTAGTCATCGACTCAACACGATACCGCGTCACAAATACAATCAATACCACAACAACGACAACACCTAGTAAAAATAATATGTCGTCGTTCATTCTTCTCTTTACTCAAAGCAAAGAAATGCCCCGAAAGACTTTAAAACGCTCGCGTAAGTCTCGTCGTCGTACTATTCGTCGTGTGCGTAAACATCGAGGTGGCGCCGACTCGCAAGCTTTAATTATACCAACTAAGGCCATAGAGGTATCTGCTGGTGGCATTAATAGCCAGGATCAGATATATGGAATTGCGAAATTATAATTTAAATATCATATTCATTAATTAATACATGAAAGACTGTATTATTGTAACCTCTGTGGTACAAACTACAAATAAACCACTGAGCTACTCTGAAACGCGAAGTATTTATTCACACCAACAACGGTTTGAACAAACACTTGAAACAATTGATTCTATTCGTAAATACATGCCAGATGCTCATATCTTATTAATTGAATGTAGTCCTCCTTCCGATTGGATGGATGCTCTGAGATCAAAAGTAGATCAGTTTATTAACTTAGAATTTAATAAGTCAGTGAATAATTCTCTTGAAAAGGGACTAGGCGAAAAGATTCTTTTGCTTACTGCATTTTCCAACTTAACAGAAGAGTATTCAAATATTTATAAAATTACCGGTAGATACGTGTTACAAAATAAAATTGAATGGGAGCCATCGGAACTTCCCACATTCTGTAGAACAGATAATTACGGAATGGAAAATGGAGTTCATACATTTTTTTATCGAATCCCAAATTCAAAACTTTCATTGTTTAAAGAAGTTGTTGAATCTTATGAATCAGGATGTATTGAGAATTGGATATCTTTAAAACTTGAAAATCAAATTAACTTTGTTAAAGGAATTGGAATTCTAGTTCGATGGTCTTGTTACGATCAAATTCGATATTTTTAGGTTTAAATATTGATAATATAATCACCATTAAATGAAAAATATAGATTTCATTGAAATAGGAACTGCTGATTTCTGGACAATTATAGAAGACGCCGATGATTCTGTAACTGGATTTTCTATTGATCCACTTCAAATTTATTTAGATAACCTTCCAAATAAAGTTAATGTTCAAAAGTGCTGCTTAGCAATTACGGGTAAATGTGAAGAAGGAAAAACAACTGATGTATATTTTATCCCTCGTGCGAAAATTATAGAGCACGGGTTGGCCGATTGGTTTGCCGGTTGTAATACAATTGGCAACTATCATCCTCTACATATTCATCATAATGTTACACATCATGTTAGTCGAGTAACTGTATCAATGATGTCTCTTGGAAGTTTTTATGATCTTCACCAAATACAAGGATGTGCATTTTTAAAAATTGACACAGAAGGGCACGATGTTGTTATTTTAGATGAGTTTGCAAACTATCTAAAACAAAAAGGTGTAGCATATTATCCTAAAAAAATACAGTTTGAGTCTAATGAATTGACTAATCCTGAAAAGGTATCGGATATTATTTGCAAATATATAAGTCTAGGATATCTACTAGAATCATCTGGGTACGACACTGTTCTTAACTTTTAAAGGAGCAAATTCAGTCGTGAAGACTCCTTTACTTTCTGCAGCTTCTGATGCCTTTATACCAGCCCATGATCCAGACATAGCATCATAACGAGCCTGTACTTCGGGCTTCTTAGGATTCAAATCTAAAAATCCAGTCATACCTTTCGAATCATCCGTTGTCTTATACGTTGCAACCGGAGGATGAGATGTTGATGGAACTACAGTGGCTCCTACAGCTTTTAAGTATCCAGCCCAATGACTTTGCATTTACTTTCTACGGTGACTTGTTTTACGGTGCTGTTTACGCTTCTGGGTCTTCTTGTGACGACGAGTCTTACCACCCGTCGTTCCAAGAGCTTTACGACGTTGTTCCAAACCCTTTATAAGGGCTTGTTTTAACGGATACTTCTCAACTACACCCGTAAAGTCGGTCTGACCATAAAGCTTTACGTTTGGACCAACGCTAGCATCACTTTTAGCGCTATTTGTTGAAGCTGATCGACTACGATTATTTTCGGACGACATTTACTTCTATCTGTGTTTTTTAACGAGGATGATGATAAATGGACGAGATAAAAGATGATGGTAAAACCATTAAGACAAAAAAACAAGTAGAAGACCGTTTGAAGTCTAAAGGTCCGGTAGCGATTCTTTTTTTTATGCGCACATGTGGACACTGTATCGCTACCAAACCCGTATGGGACGAACTAGCAAAAGAAGGTATTATGGATATGGCCAATGTATCATCTGATAATACTCCCGACGAGTTGGGCATTAGTGGATATCCCACCATGGTCGTTGTTAAAGACGGAAAGATTGCGAACCGGATCGATGGTTCTGTTACTGATAAGGATGATCTAAAAAAGAAATTACTTAGCAGCAAATCCGGAGGTCGCCGTAGACGTACTCGTTCCCGTAAGACGCGGCATCGTACCATTCGGAAGAGCCGTAAGTAGGGTCTTCTGTTGAACAAATCCTTCACTTAATATCTTTGCACCACGCGCAGGAGGAGCCGATGATGTATCGATCTCATCGAATCCTTTCGTCATCCAACGTAAGAATCCATCTTGATCATTGGGAACTTTAGCAGATTGTAGTGTATGAAATGTACGCATAGCTTGAGTCTGATCAAATACATCTGTTGTGTCCATAAATACATCATTTGTGTGCTTAAAACTCTGTTCAACAGCCTTCTTTACATCCTTGCGACTTATCGGAGCCGCGTCTTCGCGATTCGGGTTATCATTTATTTCAGTAAGTAAAACATTCATAAAAGGATTTTGTTCCATGGGCATCGTATATTTGCCAGTCGGCTTTGCGGCACGAACTGTAAATGATTCTATCGTCTTTCCATTTGGAAATATACTATATAGCCCAATTGTTAGAACCATTACAGTGGGTATTGCGAGTACATACGCGTTAACTCCTGTTGATAAGAACAGAAGCACAGAAAAATACACCGTAAAGCGAACTACAGAGTTCAACGACTCTGCAGTTGTCATGTTAGCAGTCGGGACGAACCGATTCCACGTCGACTGTGTGAAAAGGATCGCTGGATCTTTGAACCAAATTTGTTCTGTCATCTTATTTTTACGGCGAGTTTTTCTACTTCTTGTATTTTTCTTGAAGCTTCATGCGGAGACGATCGCGTCTATATTGAGCACGAGCTTGGGGAGTATTGAGTACAGGACGATCTTTCTTATCTTTTTTACCACCTAGTCCTAACATATCGCTAAATACATCACCGAATGATAATACAACTTTTGACTTAATCTCTTCAATCTCAGTCACAATTTGATCCTTAGTTATCTCGCCACGACGCATTTTTTCATTCACTAGAGTCTGAACTTTAGCAATCATCTTTTTGATCATCGGATTCTCGGGATTCTGAATCAGTTCCATTAGTTGCTGAGGATTTTCAACATTCAGATCAAATTCACTCATATCAAACTGCTCGATTAATGAAAGAAACAGTTTAGCAACTCGCGTTTGCATCACATATTCAATAATTTCTTTAAATCTACCTTCCGTCGCTTCGTCATCAAAAAGTTTAGAAACGGCATCACCGCGATCACCAAGCATAGTCTTGGCAATTTCCATAACCTTACCCATCTTACTCTTCATATCACCATGTAGAAACGAAGCAATCATACAAATTTGAAGATGCTTCCAAACAGCCGTTTGAGTCTCTTCTGTGGTATCCCAAATTTGTGAAATATCTCTTCCAAACAGGATACGAGGACTTTCAAAAAAAACAGCATCTTTCTGAACTACTTGAAGAGCATCGGGGTAAAAAGTCTCCAGTTCTGCGGCTATTTTATCAACATCTACATCATCAATTGACTTGAAGACGGGAAACGTCGACTTTAAGTCATTTAGAAAATCTGTAAATATCTTTTTTGCATCCATTAGATTATTATTATACATTCTGTTTAAGTTTATACCTTATTACCACCGCGCGATGCCATAAAACTACGCTGATCACCTGTTAGACAAATACAACCTGTATCTGTGTTAAATGAAGACGGGCAACAGCTATCATCAACCTTGTTGTCTACAAGATACATTAACTTATTCGGATCAGCGGAAGCTCCCGCAGGGGCAGCGCCACCGGCTTCTGTGGGTTCAGTCGCCATAAACCCAGCAGCGCCAGCCATACTTACACCATCGTAAGGTCCAATACCACCAGCAGCTAGAGGCATACCTACTTCCTGCTGCATAAAATGCTCACGAGCAGCTACCGGTGAGCTAGAGCCAAACTTTACAAAAAGCCCAGCGAGAACGGCTGCGACAAAAAATGCTACAACAAGTTCGGTTTTACCAATCATTCTTTACTTATTGATTTGATAGGATTTTTTTACGCTCCTGCAGCTGCTAACATAGACGCCATCACTAACACCAAAGCAAGAATTTCAGGTTGAAACAAAGCAAGAACGATTGCAATACATAACATAGCATACACAAATCCCTTGATAACTGTTATACATAATGTAACGAATGATTCAATAAATGATATACCAACGTATGCCAAATACGACGCAATGTACCCTTGGCCGCCAAATCGCTGTAGAATGTCGCGAATCTTGATCAAGTAACCTATAAATACACTCGACGAATTTGAAACTTTACCGAGAGTTGTTGACGTGAAGCTTAACATAAACATACGTAAACGGCTAAATATTTGACGAAATATATCTAAAGGGCCAGCCATTTCAGAAATTGAATCCGTAGCTGTACTTGTTATCGCATGAACGGCGTCAAGTGGTATTTTTACAGCTTCACCGCTCATCTGGCCCATACAATACTGAAAATTTTCTGACACGGTTACTTCAGGATTTATCATTTCGGAAAATGGCATATACATCGGATTGCATCGATATTGTATCCATTCCGACTTAACCTTATCGATTGAATAGCTGGCATGAAAAATCATAGCCGTTGCTATTGCAAAAATTGGTAATAGAATAAACAACCACATTATTTCTTACACTTATAACATTTCAACCGTTTTACCAATAGGACCATTCATTACAGCGGAACCCGTTTCCATTCCACCGTAGAATACGTATACGAACGACATTAACACACCTACAATTCGAGCCATGAGTGTCCGCATACGAATAACTATATATTGTGTCTGGCTCATAACATTTTGAATTTTTCCGAAAACAGTTCCAAGTATACCTAAAAACCCGCCACGAACACCTCCCATCATACTACGCATTTCATCCATTCCATCTGCAATTTCAGAGACGCTGTCTGTGATTACACTGACTTCGGCCATAACGGGATCCATAATAAAGCCCGTATAATCATGAAAGCTTTTCATCGTACATTGTGTAAAATTTGTAACAACATCTTGTCCAACCATTCCCGCCATCGGCATATAGATTGGATTACATCGGTATTGAACCCAGTTCTTTTTTAGAAACCCGACTTGGCTCATACCGAATAGGTATACTGTTGCCAATATCGAAGTAATCGTCACTACGGCAAAAATGATTGCCTCCATCCCTTATCTATTTCTATAAATTTGAATCGTCCCAAAATGCGTATCCTCGTTTTCAAAACTTTTGTCTTTGTTTGGATATAAACGTAATGAAGTTCCAGCCTTCCTCGACTCGTCTCGCCCTCGTTCTAGGGGGTATTGTTGTGGTAGCGTATTTAATGTCAACGTATTCATCGGGTAAGTCTTTTATGGGCGAAGGCATGGAGATATTTGGCCAGAAGCTAGGTGTATCGGGTCCTTCATCGGATTCCGGTCCGTTCCCCAAGGCTCCTCACGGTGGCGGTTCTAATGCCCAACCGTCTGAGTCTCTACAGGCTCGCCACCCTTCTTCTCAGTCGACATACTCTGAGTCTACTTTGAGTGCAGATGAGCTACTTCCTAAGGGTGGTCTAGGTGCCTCGTGGGCCGCTGTAAATCCGGCGGGCATGGGTGACCTAAAGGGCCAGAACTTCCTTGATGCTGGTTACCACACAAATACGGCCATCGCCGGTGTATCGCAGACGAACCGAAATGCCTCTTGGGATGTTCGTTCTGAGACGCCCAATCCCCAGGTCAAGGTTGGTCCTTTCGTGAACACGACCATTGAGGCTAACCCGTTCAAGCGTGGCCTAGAGGCGTAAATTCAAACTAACTAGATAATAATGTGGCCTGTAGCTTTAGTAGGCTCAGGAGTTGCTCTGGCACTTCTGTCATCACGTGGTCCAACAAATACAACACAAGTTCGAAGCATGAGTGATGGTAACACATATCATGTTCAGAATTTACCGGATAAACAAGGTGCTGCAGACTTAATGGCAAAAATAAGGTCAAATTTAGATTCATTAATTGAACATTACAGATCTGATCCTGCATCAATGGCTGATCCCCGAGTAAAGGTAATGGTTGATCGTTTTAATCCGTCCAATATGGTTGAGAATGACTTGGATGCAGATAGTACATCTTATTCCGAAAATAAAGGTGAAAAGATAGTTGTTTGTTTACGAGATAAGTCAACGAAAAAACTAGTAGATGAAAATACAATTATGTTTGTCATCCTACACGAAATGGCTCACCTAATGACTACAACTGTTGGTCATACTCCTGAATTTTGGACCAACTTCCGACGTTTATTGCAAGATGGTATTCAAGTAGGAATTTATAAGCAGGTTAATTATTCACAGTCACCCACTACATACTGCGGAATGACCATCACAGATTCTCCGCTCTAATAAATAAGATGTTACAACGGCGAGTTGTCAACTTTGATACAAAAGAAAGATTTAATGTTTCATTTTTTGAAGACGATATGATTGAAACAGTTCGTCAGCAAATTGGTATTGTATTAGATGTCCATCCAAACCGTTTATTTATTCTTGTTGGTGTAAAGTTACCAAAAGATTATTACATGAAAGATCCTCGTCGATGGGAGGCTTTGTTTGATCGTATCTCATATAACGGTCAACCCACCCAGAAAGACCAATTTCAAGAGTACCAGCGGCAATATCGTTCGCCTGCTTTATCGATCCCATTTGAATCGTATGATCGTGACGATTGGTTAGCTGTCCCCGAAACCCTATCAAAACTTTTTATGCCGGATTCTGATTTTATTGAGTATCGTATTCTAGGTGTCGAAGAAGCCCGTTCGTACATATTGCCCCTGATTGTAAAAGATCAAACATCTTCTAAAATTTCATCGACAACATTACCTATCGCCGAGCTAAAAAGTTTATTATTTTCGTATCACTCGAGTGATGATATTACGGATTTTTTAGTGAAATTATACACTGAAAAGGATGAACAAGTTACACGATCATACTTTCCATTTTTACAGGCAAATACACCTCCAAGACTCTCGGGAGACACTGTCAACTTATTGACAAAAAATAGTAAACTGTTGAACGATTTATTGCATTTAAAAGTTATAGAAGAAGAATCAGTTTCAATTAAGCGAACACGTTTTATTGTTCCATTTGTTACAACAGATTTTGGATCTGCCATTCGTACGAGATTTGAACAAATTTTTTATGGATTAACTGTATCTTCCGATATTCCATATGTTCAGTTTTTTACGTCGCGTAGTGAATCAAATCGTCATAAATTTTATACCGAAGATACAAAAAATAAATCACCAGTTATAGACGTTTCCATTGTAAAAAGTTGGGTCAATGCTACAAAACCCCAACGAAATCGCCCAACTCTTCTTATGTATCGCGGAACATCCAAGGAAAACTTTGATCGTATTTCGATAACATCTTCTGATATTGTGCTATCAACATATCGTGATAAGAAATCTAAAAAGACACTTGAGCAGCTAAAACGCGAGTTACACGAATGGCTTCTTTCTTTAGATGCTGTTATAGGGTTTACTGATATGGCTGACTTAGATTTGGACCGGTGGGTTCTAGATGATCTATCAATTGTTATTAAGTACAAAAATCCAGTAAATGACGAACTTGATCTACGTAGATTTAATTGCGTGTCATCGTTCTTCGGAGTTATGGACAAAACAGATACATTCCGTTTGCTACGAACAGATCATACTGCAGATAATGTTAGTGCTGTTGAAATTAAACTTTTACAAATGCGATCGCATCAGGGATTCTTAAGTACTCAAGATGTTCAAACTGAATTAAATATTACAGCTGATGAAGCAACCAAGATATTACGCCAACTTGATGATAAACTAGCAGAGAATCCATCACTCGCCGATCGTTCATTTAGAGGATATCCTTTGATATTTATTGAGCCCGAATACATACTCTTCTCATCTGTTGGTAAAATTGATTTAGCTATTAAATATGCAAATCTTCTTCGATTCATTCTATCGACAACTAAGTCAGATGAATTAGATAAAATATGCCCCAAGCGAATGGAAACAGTAGAAGTAAAATCATTAGTTGAACCAGCGATTGAAATAACACAAGATTACGGTGATTTGTTTAATTATCTAGAGGAAGAGCAATCGGAAGATACATCTACAGTTGTTACTCGTACAACAAGTTCAGCTCAGAAAAAACAAGATGCAAAGTATAGTTATTTTAATGAACGTTTACGAACATTTGATCCAAAAACATTTGATACGCCTGTATTTCCTAAAAAATGTGAACATAAGCATCAGCCGATTATTTTGACAAATACGGACTTTGAACGGCTAACCAATACAGAATATGATCCCACGACTTACCTAGATGAAGAAAAATTAATGCCATTGGAAAATCCCAAAGGAAGTGTTATATGTCCGGAGTATTGGTGTGTACGTGATAATATACCTCTTCAAGAAAATCAGCTCGATAAATCAGATGGGATACCTAAGTGTCCTAAATGCAAAGGAAAAATACGTATTTCTGATGATAATAATATTCGTGAATTTACTGTAATAAAACGCGACAAAGCATTGGTATATCCTGGATTTACAAAGACGGGAAATTTTCCATGTTGTTATAAAAGTCCTCGTAAGAAAGAACTGAAGAATGAAGATGATGATAAATATTATGTTCTCAGTGAAACAAAAACAAACTTGTTGGAATACCGGTTTGCATTTCTACCATTAGCTTTAATTAATTCGCTTTATATTGACGAGTCTTATGAACTAATTACTCGTTCTGGAAGACGTATTCCTTCCGGAGTTTCTGGGTATTTCCGCGTTGGTATCGGTCATGCTACCAAAACACTCCCTCGTCTTCTAAGTCCAAAAGCGAACATAAAAAACATTATAATAAAGTCTCCGGTTGAATCTGTTTCTATAATATTAAAATGTTCATTTATTTCTACATGGAAGCGTGTCTCTGATTCACATGCTGCAAAAGTTTTTGACATTCTGGAAGAGTTTCCTCCGTTTTCAAAGGACGATGTTCTTAAGAAAAATATGGCAAGAATTATCTCAGGAATTCAAGACGCATATGATGCAAACGAATTATCACCTATACACGAACTAGAATATGCAGCACTTTCATTGCAATGTGATGTATTCCGGATATATACTGATACTAACACGATGGGTTGTATGTTTTCTTCTGTTATAACACGTCCTAAGAATCGAGCAATTATTGTTCTTCAAAATAATGAAGATATTGATATCTTGACATTCATTTTTGTAGTCGGTCGTTCATTTCTGTACTCATCAAACATATACGAGTCACCGTTCACCACAAAAACACAACACGAGTTAGAACGTTTACGAAACATATCGTGTAAGACAGAAGTTCCATCTTATAACGATGCTCTCAGTGTTATGCCAGATATTCTTGGAAAAATAGATGCTGAAACATATTCAATTGTGTTGGATCCTTTTGGAAGAGGTCAGGCTTTTTATATCGAAAGTAAGGTGATATTACCATTTAAGCCATCACAGTTACCAGATGTTGCACAGGCAAAAATATCAGGATATAAAGATGTATTTAGTTTACCTTCTTACGAAGATGTGATGACTTATCTTCCAATCGCGGAAAGTTATTCAAAAGGTTACGCATGGCGAGAGGATGTATATGATAATAAGAATCGTAAAGTTGAAATTGTAACTGCATCGGGATTAGTTATCCCTATTCAGCCTGAACTATCTAACAGTGTTCATAAAAATGATGAAGTTGCAGAAACAGTTCGCAAGTTTGGTGAAACAGACCTAGCATTTGGCGAGCAGTCTGCCGAGTTACAAACTGTATATCGCGATGTAAACTATTCATCCGAAGTTTTTGAATTTTTGTTATTTCAACTTGCAAAGGACTTATCAATCGATGATTATAGTCAGCTCCGAGATGCTCTCGAATTCTCTACTAAAAAGGTAACAACATCTTTGTTAGAAAAGTGGTTTTCCGCAACTACAATGTTTGTTGATATTGAGAACCCTGGTGAATTTATTAGTAAAATTCGCAAACCATGTGGCCAATTTTCAAAGAATTCTTGTAAAGGAAACTTATGTGGTTGGGATGGTAAAGTTTGCAAGATGAAGATTAAAGATACAATGAAGAAAGATGAATTATTCCATCGTTTGTTGACTACAGTCACTACAAATGTAAAAATTCGCGCAGCTGTTCTCGACAACCGAATTACTCCATTTTTTAGTACAATTTTATACCTGGAGTTACCTCACGAAATGATTTTGTCTGATTCTGAATTAGATAGTATCAACATTTAGATCTTCCTCATCAGCTTTCTCAAACACTTCATCGATGACTTCGTCACCTGAAATATTGTGGTTAATCTTTGTAAACTTCTTAAGCAGTTGCATGTCATCTCTGTTCAACAGAGCAGCAATTTCAAATCCAAGCCCTGTATCTGCTACAAGAACCAAGCTTCCGGCTTCAATCCAGAAATGACGCTTGTTTCGTCCCTGAAACTTTCCAGGAATTGCTGCTTGAACAACATCTACCAGAATCTCATCGTTTACCTTCTTTTGGTAAACCGCTTCAACGCGACTGTTTCCAAACAGCCTACTAATTTTACCAATGTATACATTTTCCACATATCCATTATTTTTAGAAAGATCATCAATGAAATTTCGAATCAAACGATCCTGATTGTCGCGACTCGCAGACTGTCCCTTGTTCTTGTTTCCAGAGTTCTTCTGGGGGACCGACATTTTGTTATCACACGTCAAATTAAAAAAGATTTTAATTCGTTTTTACTTATAATTTGCAGCACATCCGTAATAATCACAGCTCATTGTACAACATGCCTCGAGATGGCCTTTCCATTCACCAAATTCTTTTGAAATTGTGTTGTATATGAATTCATATGTTTGCGATTCGTCTGTATAGATTAGAAAGACAAGTCCTTCTCCTTTCAAATAACTACTCGAGTTATCTCCAAAATGTAATTTGGACTGTTGATATTTTAGAATACAAAACCGAGTTTTGACAAACTCTTCTGCATTTGGAACTTTGTCCATCTTATTTAATCCAGATCAAATAACTCTATATTCTTTCCGTTTTACAAAATAGATAACCGTTTGGTACCTGTTTTGTAATTTATTAATTTAGTTATTCTCCTCCACCACTAGTTTTACATAAAACTAGAAATTTACACAGGCACAACCGGCTTGACGAAGTGCACCTTGAGGAAGCTCTGGAGGTTGAGGTACGTAACCTCCTGGCCATCCTTTACACGGAGGAGCTTGCCGAGCTTGGCATCAGGTAGGATGCGGCGCTTGAAGGACGGGTCAAAGCAGTTGTGCGCCTTGACATACGTCGCCACGAACTTCGTCACATCCGTCTGGCTCTTCTGGCTCTTGGACGGTAGGCCCATGAACGTCGCAAGCTCATCCGTAATCGGGCGAAGCTTGAGGAAGGCGTTGTTAGCACGACGAGACTCGTACGTCTTGCGCTCCTCGGGGGTCATGTCCTCCGGGTTCTTGCGGTGACGCTTGCCCTTACTGCGAAGCTCACGCTTGACTGCCTTGGAAGCCTCAAGAGCAGACTTTACGGCATCGCGCATGCGAGTCGTCATCTCGGCACTGATGGCCTTTAGCGTGTCCTGTAGCGTAGAAAGGATCGCATCGGCGGTGCGCGTGTCCTCAACAACCGCGACAGTCTCACCGGCAACCACGGGGGCGGTCACAACAGGTACCGTGACCTCCGTCTTGGAGGCGGCCTTAACACGGGGGGCCTTCGCGGCAACAACAACTACAGGGGCAGTGGCATCAGTCTTTGGGGCAGGCTTGGTCGTCTTGGTATCCTTGGCCATCTTGTTTGAATTAACTGAGGAAGAAGAGGAAGGCATTTCTAACGCGGTTGGTATGCTTACATATATCCTGACCTGTTTAAATCACATTCTATTCAGGCTGCTCATAATTATAAAACAAGCCTGAAACGGCTCCGAACAATCGTTCAAAATAAAAAGTAGAATGTTTGAAAGAACATACATATATTGCTTATAACTGCAATGTTGAAACGTTATAGGGAGATCGTGAATAAATATCAAATATTTGTGTCGACGCGAATCTCTCTTATTCGAATGTTCAAGTGCCCACTGCGTGAATTCCTCAAATAACGATAGTACGTAAAAATCAATATTGATAGGACCAAGCGATATGAATGTGTCGGGAGTAATTCCAAAAAAACCATTTGCCTGCAAAATATGTGAAATATGTCTAAAACGATTACCAAGTATTTGATCCATTGATCGTATTAGCTCTGCGGTGTGTAATGTTTGAAGTCGTCTTCGTAAACGAAAGGTGTGTAGTTGATGTAGACGTTTTTTAACGTCTGTGGATATTTCTTGGCGAGTATACGGATTGGTTAGTTCGTCCGAAGAATCGAGACATTGTATTATGCTTCTGATATCAAACCAATATATTTGACCATTTTCTTCGAATGCGAAATAATCAAACGGATTAACTGTTTTAGATTCATCAAACGTAAATAGTTCTTCCTTGTTGTTACATTTACTGCGATTTAATACACCTGGTCCCGCTAGACGTAATAGACGCCTGATATGATAACCTTTCCATATTTTTTGAATCAATATAACTTTTATATCAAGCTTGTTCACGATAGCCCACAGTCTTGGTTCTTTTACCTTGATATGGTGACCACAGAACAAGAGTCCATCCAGACAATTATATACGCATTGATCTGTCGATGTTTTACTCTTACAAGCCGAACATAGCGGCATCTTATTATGTTTATTGAAAACGGATTTAAATCGAATATGTGCTATAGAAAGTACAACAAGATAAAATGGCTAGCAATATCACTATTCTATCACCCAGCAGCATCGACATGAGCAAGATGAATTTTGTAGTAGGTCCAGTAAAGCCCAACCGTAGTCCTTCTGTCAACATGAAGCATGCAGGTCAAAGTTTTCAAATTCGTCTACCGGCGAAGGTTCTACTATCTGGCGGTCTATGGACTCAGATAGATGAGAAGACTGGTGCCAAGTCATATTCAATCAGCGTTCCTCTCAAAGGATGCGACGAGTATGGTGTAGCTCGCAGTACCGATGGTTCTGATACTGGCACTCTGTATAATCTTCTCCATGATCTGGAGGAGCTAACTATTCAGCAGGCGCTAGAGAACAGTACCAAGTGGTTTGGCAAGAAGCGTTCGCTAGAGGCTATCCGTGATAGCTTCTCCAAGATCGTGAAAGTTTCGACTGACATGGTTAATGGTGAGCGCGTGCCGAATGGCAAGTATCCGCCTAGTTTCCGTGTGAAGCTCCCCGTCTACGATGGCAGTGTAAAGGCTGACATTGCAGATGGAAATGGCAATCCGATCTATGCTACTCCCGATTCTCTATCAAGCGTATTCCCTAAGGGAGTCAGCGCGAGTCTAGTGGTCAGTGGTAGTGTATACACTATTTCAGGTGGTAGCTTTGGAATTACTTGGAGACTCACGTTTGCGCGTGTGTATCCGCAGAGTAAGCTAACCGCTAAGGATGTTTTCAAGGATGAGAGTCCTGAGGAGGATGAAGATGCCCCTGATCAACCCGTAGCTCCTGTTGAGGAGGAGTCTCAGGCAGTTGAGGAGTCAGCTCCTGCAGAGGAGCCTGCTCAGGCTGAGAAGCCGATGAGTCGCCGTAAGAAGGCGTCTGGAGCCCCAGCCTAGACCAAACAGACGAGTTTGTTGGGGGGATGTATAAAATAAAATTTGAATCAATAAAAAGAATAGATTTAGAAGTTATATATGTTTTTTTCAAGGTTGAACAATTTTTCATCTCTGAAATAGACTTTTTGTTGCACTTTTTACATTCATAGATAAATGGCAGATCTTCTACAAAAGAAGGAGTTATAAGACGAATATTTGATAGAAGTGTACGATCAATTACATTTTCAAATTCGTCTTCTAAACAGTCCTGATATGCTTCGGGGGACAATGATGACCAAATTGTTTTATCAAGAGATGTCCAGTCTTCCTGTAATAAAGTGGAAAAATCATTCTCATGAAACCAAAGTGCTTCAAATTTTTCTTCATCATTCTTTTCATGTTCGGATAAACCGACACGCTTTAGATCAGAATCATATAACCAATAAACAGATACATCGTATTTATCATATGTATGATCAGCAATTCCACGATATACAGTTCGTCCATTATAATCCCATTCATCTGCGTCTATATCCTGATCATGGTTAGCAATCTCAGGAGATAAATTTTTATAGCAAAGAGTATGTCTCAGTTTTGAGAACATTTGTTAGTAATATAGTTAATCAAATGAAATAGTTACACGCGTTTCATGATGCTTCATGGACTTTGTAGCCGAATTTGAAAGCTCGTGGCGCTTCTTGGGTTGGTCTTCATTTTTTTTCGAGTCTTGTATACGATTCTCCATATCCTTATGAACTTCTTCTTGGTGTTCGTCTAGATATTTCAGAACATCGTCTGTAATTGCCCATTCAAAGAAATTCAACTGACCAACAGTTGTTTCTATTTCATGAAATTTAATTCGCTTCCAACGGCAGAACGGATCAAACATTTTTTTGCTATAAGCCTTAAGATGAGACTTATATGATAAATATACTATCATATGTTTCTGATTTTTTGTGACATATGTTACATTATACTTTTTTGAGTAATTTGTAACAAACCAGTCAATAAGTCGAAGTGAAATTTTTGATTTACCATCTAAAATATTTTTTACACGATTAAAATTTTCGGCGTTTGAATAAAACTTCTCCAAACGATATAAAACCCATTGCTCTTGTGATTGAATTTCCATTGTATTGATAGTTTTCATTCTTAGCATTAAAATGGATTCGGTTTATATAGTAGTATATGTTATAAAATAAATGGACTACTCTGTTGATGATCTTATTACAATGTATGGAAAAAACGATCAGAGAACAGCCGAATGGCATCAAAAACGGGGTGAAATGTTAACTGCATCTGAAATTTATAAAGCATGTGTAGATTCCACTCCTGCGATGAAGCATGAAATTGTAGTATCAAAGCTTGTAGTTCGTTCATCAGAAGGATCAGGCGCAAGATCTCTTGTTTGGGGAACTCGTTTTGAACAAATCGCAAAAGATATTTATTGCTTTCAAAATCCCGGAATCAACATTGTAGATACAACGTGTATTCCTCACCCCGAGTATTCATTTCTAGGTGCGTCACCTGACGGTATTTTGCGTTGTTCGGATACAACTCATCTGCTACATAATCGACTAATTGAAATCAAATGTCCAATTAGTCGTATTGTTGATGGGACTGTATCAAATCAGTATATGTGTCAAATGCAGCTTCAAATGGAATGTACTCGTATTTCAAGATGTGAGTTTGTTGAAATGAAGTTTAAGGAGTTAACCTATACCGAATGGGTAGATTCCAAGTCTCAGTATAAATCATTCTTTGGTGTTACTGATTCGGGAGTTGTTACATATAAACATTTTACAGATTCTAGAAGTGTTCCTAAGTGGAGATCAGAAATATACAATAATGAAGATGATCACAGAGTCTTCTACTGGGAACTAAGCACTGTGCATCAACAAACTGTTGATCATGATCCCAACTGGCTTCTTAAAAATATTGTAAGTTTCAAGACTGTTTGGGACGTAGTACTACAGCATCGGGCTTCAGGAACGCTTCCTCAGAAGCCGTCAGAGGCTGCAGTATTGATCCTGTAGGATAATATCTGTTAAGCCATTCTAGATCAGTACGTTCGGGATTTTCTGCATAGAAACCACCCGAACCATCATGAACTTTCAGAAGAGTGCTAAAATACTCTTCATACATACGACCAACGCGTTCTAAACTAAAGTTATTAACAGCCCAGTCACGACAATCCTTGCGAGAAATACGATCAATATTTTTACATGCCCACATAAATTGTTCCATCGTGCGGCAACGGTAACCTGTTACTCCATGAAGGTTATTCTCTGCAAATCCACCCCAATCTGTCGTAATAGTAGGAGTTCCTGAAAAGAGCGCCTCAATTGTTACACCACCAAACGGCTCGTTATAGATGGTCGGAGCAATAAGGGCCTTTGCATACTTCATGATGTGCTTACGTTGTTCGGGTTCTACATAGCCAATCTCAACAACGTGATCGGGGATACTACCGCCACACGCAGCAGCTAGATCACCTTGTCCAGCAACATACAACTTTGCACCAATACGCTTAGTAATATCTACAGCGATACCGATACCCTTTGAATCAATAATACGACCAACAAATAGGAAATAATCTTTGGGTGTGTCACAAAATTCAAAGTCATCGGGATCAAAATAGTTGGGAATAACGGCATCATAAAAATGAGGGGATTTGTCAAACTTTCCGTAAACAAAGTTCATGATTGAATATGATTCGTATACTGCATACGGGGTGCATACTTTATTAGGACATCCAATTCCAGGTTCTACAGGGATAAGTTGGCGATGGGCTTCAAAAATAGCCTGATGCGCATATCCCCAGAAACATAGTGCAAAATCATTTTGCTGTACGCGTTTTCCGACTTCTACAATTGCACGCTGATTAAATGTTTGATGTGCATGATCCGCAGCATTGTGTTGAAAAAAATTCTTTTTCCAGTCGTAAATACCATATGCCTTTTCTAAAACTTCATTATCAGTAACAGCAATATGTTCAGTACATATAACCTCTGAATCTGCGTGACCATAATGATAAACCGTATGACCTTTTTCTGTCATCATTTTACAAAATTTTAATACCTTCTGCGTGAACGCACATGCCGAATAATCTTTTCGCGTAATAGTATGTGGTAGAGCAAATACATGAAATCTCATTTTTATTTAAACATCTTGATCATAGCTTTAAATAAAAATGTACAGTCGTGATTTTCATAAATCAATTGAAAATGACGAATACCCTCAGGCAGTTCGTATCGCCGATTATATTTCTACACATGTCCCATGTTCTACATTTCTAGATTTTGGATGTTCAACGGGTCTTTATTTGAATGAGATAAAGAAACGTCTCCCCTTGATTGAATGTATTGGTTATGAATTTTCCGAAGATGCTGTAAATGCGGCGTTGTGTTCAGATGTTGTACAGTTTGACTTAACACAACCTTTACAGCGCACAAAAAAAGAAAATACTCTAGGTCTATGTTTAGAAGTTCTAGAACATATTGATGATTCCAATTGGTTGCCAGTTCTTACAAATATCAGTAATTTATGTGATAAAATTATTTTTTCCGCCGCAATTCCGGGACAAGGAGGGACTGGTCATATCAATTGTCGATGGAAAATTGATTGGATTCGTCGTTTTCACACACTTGGATGGGTTGTTGATCTCGATAACACTAAACATATGGTCGAATATATGAAAAATGGGTATCACATGGGTTGGTTTGTTAATAATGTCATCTTTCTCGTCAAGTCATAAATGAATTATGCATGTTAACGCGGAAAGGAGTTTCTACGCCAGGAACAGGTTCCGTAACAGATGGTGTCATTGCAAAATGATTTGTCTTTTGAGCATAAGATGACTGACGTGTCTCAGAAGTAGCCTTTACGTTACCTTGTTCTAGAAACTCAGGTACAAATGTTTCCTTTGATTGCATGAGAACATATCCGACTAATACGACGACAGCAAGAAGTACCACATATGTTAAATTGTCCTTCATTTACTCTATATGTGGAAAATGGATTGACCTTTTTTCATATTAAGATGATAACAACTATGGAGCCTGTTAAATTTAAAGCTCCCGAAGATCGTGCGCTTGATAATCTAAAATCAATGCTTACCGCTCGAGGATTTAAAGGTGAGGGGTTTGAACTAGTCGGCACACCGCTAGACGATACAACAATGTATACATTCGGTGGTATGTTTATCGTGTTTGGTAACAAGACTCGTGTCAGTGTAAATGATCTCACTTCATTTATTACATATGCAACCGAGAACGGACATACAAACGGAATGATTGTTGTTACACTGTCTAAGTCATCTGAGACAGTTCTTGCGTTTCTTCGAAGCTATATTACTAAACCTGAAAATATGCTTGTTCAGCTATTTGAAATCCGAAAGCTACAAATTGATATTCCTCGTCACCGAGACGTACCTAAGCAGCGCATTCTTCCCCAAGATGAAAGAGCCGCAGTGATGAAGAAATTTAATATCAAAGATCCCACCGAATGTCCTTGGATTGACTCTCAAGATGCTATGGGGAAATGGATCGGAGCACGTCCGGGCGACATGATTGAAGTTTCTGGTCTAGATGAAGCATCGGCAACAAATGTACATTATCGCTACTGCTTGGCAAATGTTTACGAACACTAGATATAATGGATAGCCAGTTTACGACATTAACCCGTAGTTACCATGATAATTTTTTACAGTATGCAATAACAGGAGGGGCTGCTTATCAGACAGCCTACGAATCCGCAAAAGAAGGATTAAATAACATTATCGCTTCAATGCAATCTGAAGTTGATTCACAGTCTGGAACAATTTCAGATTTTTATAAGTCGGGTACAGAGAGTAAACTTCGTGATCTAAAATCACAAACTACAGATGCAAAAAGAAATATTGTTTCGGGTCATGATGAACTGACATCCGCTAAAATGCGTCTAGTTCCCCAAACCGCTACACCAGTATCCCCTAATTATACATCATACTATTTTATTGTCGGAGGACTTACTGTTGCTGCTATTGTGCTGAATATGTTCTGAGATGGTGTACTAAATACTAGATAAATAACAAAGAAAATTAATGCAATAAGACCAAATAAATAAAAATTATACATCCATTCGGCACTTGATAAGTTATCATTTGTCGTATTCTGTATAATCTTCAATGTTTGTAACTTATCTTTGCTTTCCGCAATATCATTATATTCTTTTTGGTATTGAATTAAGTCATTCGTTAAATCAGTAAGGGTCTTAGGACTAAACTTCTCTGTCCCTTCATTGAGTGAAGACATAATATCTTTTACAGCTGCTGATATTTCACCGTTTATTGAAAGAACCTTCTGAACAAGAGGTTGTCGCTTCGTGAGATCTGTTTCATTTATTGCAGCTGCTAATGCAGATGAATATTGGCTTTTTAATGATGTATACTGTTTCTCAAAATTGGATATTTTTGTGCTCCGTAAATCTTGAAACTTTTTAACGTCCATTACATTTTATTACATATAAATAAATGCCGACGTCTAAAGTGTCTTTTAACATGAAAAATGGTGTTCAGAAAGGTCCTGGTACGGATGCGTCTTTTATTACAGCAATGCGTCGTCAACAGGTTCAGCTAGTTGATGCTACTCGTGGTGGACACCCCAAACCGTCATTTGCAGACTATCCGAAACAGCGTGGTGATGATGTGAATCCGATTCGTCTAGTATTATCAAAAGGAATATCATTAAGTTTTTTGAAGGTATAATAGATAATATAATGTCAGATTACGACACTGTGACACAGCAAATTAATACACTTGTGAAAACACCTGCACCAGCCGGTACAATGTTTTCAAATTTAGATCAACAGCGTGATCTTACTGTTAAAAAACTAGAATCAGATTACAATGCCCAAACAACAGTTATGACTGTAAATAAGCAAGTAAAGGATGTTGTTGGGTTTTTCAAGAAAGCATTCGGGGGAAGTAAATCAGAAGTTGCTCAAAATAAAAACACAATCACTCGCATGCAGTCAAATATTGATGATTCGCAATCTACAATCGATCAATTGGGACAAACTGGACCTGTTATACAACAACTGTTGATCCTCGTTGCAAGTGTAGCTATCATTTACT
>Ga0136642_1000328_pt1 | contig 26619 bp, 18 predicted proteins | sample LowCatLa1302831Y_FD_115313 | JGI IMG/M metagenome (GOLD analysis project Ga0136642, IMG submission 115313) | Freshwater microbial communities from Lower Cathedral Lake, Yosemite National Park, California, USA - 13028-31Y | ecosystem: Environmental > Aquatic > Freshwater > Lake ... | reverse complement strand
GGGGTGTATACCCAAAGTTCAATTGTAAAACTTCCCGATCCCAATGCACCCATCGAAGAATTAGATAAATAATCCGTCGTACCATTAAAGTATCCGCTCCATCCCGTTTGCGAGAACGGTGTGAACGTACCCTGTGCCGGTGTACCTGTTCTAGTTACTGCAAAGTTATTAGTACTACTATCTCTAAATTGATTGTTATTCTGTGCTTGATTGTTTTGTAAGGTCAATAAACTTGTTGCTGAAGATGCAAAAGTTATGTTTACATTGGTTGTACTTGGGTAAGCAGCAGCAGAAGTTGCGCCTGCATTTGTAAGTGGTGCTAAAGTAGGGGGTGTGAATGCTCCGGTGTAAACTGCCGTGCCTTTGATAATGCGAACATTAGAGAGATAACCAGTATAAAAATATATACCACTAGTATATGGCTGAAATCCAATACCCAATTGCTGTACCGCGGAAAAATTAGTTGTATTACCAGTTACTGGAGTTGCATCGGATGCACCATTAACAAATAACCGTAAAGTTCCGGAACTTCTAGTTACAGTTATATGATTCCAAATATTCGCAACAAGATTATTAACTAATCCGCCAATTATTAAATCAGTATTAGTAGTTCCAAAGTACACTTTATTTGCATACCATTGCAGAGCCCAATCTGTTGTAGACGAGACGCTAGTACGATTAGATAAGAATGTGCCACGACTATTAAAGTTTGGAATATAAGCCCAGCATTCAATAGTAAAATCCCCTGTTCCATATGCCCATGTTGAACTAGCCGATACACTCAAATAATCCGTCGTACCATTAAACAATCCACTACCATAACCAGTATATGGTGAGGGTAAGGTAAAGGGCTGGGCTACAGATATACTGGGTGTGCCACTTGGTGTAAGAGTTGTCTGGTAAGTGGAATTATCTATAAAACAATAGCTTTGTAAAGTTAATAAACTTGTTGCCGTTCCAGTAATAGCCGCTATGTTAGTACCCGCACTTTGTGTAGCCGATAATGGTGCAGTTGATGGAGTGAATGCTGCAGTGTAAACTGCGGTACCTTTTACTATACGAACATTAGATAGGTAGCCTGTAAAGTATCCAGTACTATATCCAATATTAAGTATACTACTTACATTATAATTAGTAGCATCTGCTGTACTGCCCTGTTGTACACCATCAAAGTATACTTTTAAGGTTCCAGTGCTTCTAACATATGCTACATGATGCCAAAGACTATTTGATATAGCAGAACTTGATACTATTAAAGTATCTGTTGTATTCCTAGCACTCTGCCAGTAAATGCTGCCATTATATAGGGAAATCTGCCAATTACCTGCCGCTGTACCTCCAACTAGAGATAATAACTGACTATTTGCACCTGCAGTGTTAATCCAAAATTCTACAGTATAGTCACCTGTTCCAAACTGCCAATTAGTACTTGCAGGAATACTCAAATAATCAGTACTACCATTAAACGACCCACTATAATAACCAGGTTGCAATGGATTATTCGTGTTGGCACTAGTTGCACCCACTGGACTTATGTCAAATGTATTTGTACTAGCATCAGAAGTAAATGGTGTTACATCACCATTCAATAATAAAACTGTAGTATTAAAGTAGGGATCATTTGCGGCAATACCAACTGCTAGGACTGAAACTAGTGTTGCAAAAGAAGTTAAATGAAGCATCTTACCCGTAAGATGATAATTGTCCAAACACCGTCCAGGCTCCACTAACTCTTAATAAAGTAAATGCTACAATATCAATTTTACTAGCATTGCCTGTAGGCACAGTAGATGCAACCCACTTAATAGTTTGTGCTGCACCATCTATTTGTAATACATTTGGAATGTATGGTGTTCCACCTTGATTTAATATCAATACAACCATTATCGTTCTATTATCAGTAGTAGGAACATTGGTTATATTCGCTGTAAAATTTGCTGCAATACTAGTATGATAAAAAAAACCACCAATACTTAAATTGTGAGTGACTGTTCCAGTAGCTCCAGTTAAACTATTAATAATATCAGTTGTTTGCTGGGTCGTTGTTAATCCAGCAACAGTTAACGCAGAAACAGATACAGATGATGACCATACAGAAGGCAATGATGAATCTTGACTTACTAATAGTTGTCCAGAAGAACTTGCAGGAGCAGGTGTAATTGGAACCCAACTTACAACACCACTGATTAATGATCGTTGATATAAAACACTAGTAGTAGAATTATACCACTCATCACCAATGGCCGCGCTAGTAGGAGCAGTAGCCGATATAACATATTGAATACTGCTTCTACTTGACATTTATATAATCCAATTAAGCTTGAGCTTCAGTCCAAGAAATACGGGCATTAATGGTATTTGTTCCACCTAATGCAGTCGCAACTACTGTAACTATATCTGGACCGTCAGGAAATAAACCAGCATTACCAGTAGGAACAGTTAATGTAGTACCACCACCTAAAATACTATTACTAAGGTCTCGTACCAAGTTCAAATCCGTCGCAGTTGCACCCGTCAAGTTAGTAAAGAAAGAATATATACTTTCTCCACCAATAATAGCCACATTAGATGTATGGAATGCTATCTGAGCCAAACTTGAGCCGCCTGCTGGAATGAATGTTCCACTTGCTGGTTTTCCATTAAGAACTAGTTCAATTCTAAATCCAGCACCTGATGTAAATGAATCCATTCCGCGTGGTGTTAACTGCATTCTATTTATAATTTCTCTTACTCCGAGCAATCCAGTTAGTCCATTATCTACTGAAGGGGCTAATCTAATACTCATTAATGCATATCTTCCATTAGCAGCTTGATTAGTCAAAACTGTATTCATGCCAGCATTGAATACAAAGCTCTTATCATCATCAAATTTACCATCCATTATAACAGAACTACCCCAATGATTTATGGTACTAGCACAAGTTGGACTAGTCAATTCAACCTGAATAGGAGCAGTAGCTGAGTAAGTAAATGTGGTAGCAGCACTGCCACCAGCGACCCCGCGAGTTAAGCCAGTTATTGTTGTACTTGTTTTTCCTGTATAAGTTATATATTCAATAACTGCAGAAGTAGCTGCAGCTTGAGTTAACACCACAGTACCTGCAGTAGGCCATAATGAAGTATCAGAAACACTCATGCTTGCTGTTGTAGCACTTGACAAAGTTGCTGTCAAATAACTTGATACTGGCACAGTAGTTGTTTCATACCTAGCTGGCAAGTTACCTGACCGCATGTATGCCTCATAGTTCACATTATTATTTGGCATTCTATGGCAATATATTATTTCGCCACGGTTATTTTTAAATCCAAATCTAATAGCACCTGCACCATACCAAGTATAATCTATATAAAACATTTGCATCTTGGATAAGTCAAGATTCGTCAAGCTAGAACCAGTGCCGTCCATTTTATCAATGTTCCACGCACTTTGTGGAGACCTGACATTAATTGTTTTAGAAACCTGGCAAGCAGCCGCAGTTACTCCTCTGTATTCTGGATAGATATACATCTGTGTATCACTAGTAATTTGTTGTACTAAGTAACTGCTTCCACGAATGACTACAAAATCACCAGGTTTTAGTTCACTAGAAAATTTTGTAATAGTTCCGACTACACTTTGACTGGCATTAGTAGCTAATGAAATACCAGAAAGTTGTCTTACACTATTTCTACGAACAGCATATAATGTTTGACCGTCATATTCAAAATAAAATCCATTTTGACTATCAAACATACCAATTCGGTTACTGCCACCATACCAGGTATTTGGTGTAACATATAGTGGGAATCCAAATGCAGGACTTGCAGCCGGTACACTTAATGCAGTGTAAGTGAAAGTAATAGGATTGGCAGCAGTTACCACAGTAAATGTTCCATTGTATGCAGTATCAGCCAGTCCAGTTGCTGCAACTGTCGCACCTAATACATTAACCGTAGCGCCTGGTTGTAATCCATGTGCAAATTTTGTTGTTACGGTTACTGTAGTGCCACTTGATGTAATATTATCAACGGGAATAGTTGGTTTTAAACTACTGCCAGTACTAAACTGTATACCCTTACCTGATTGATATCTAAAATAGCGTCTTGTCTGGCGAATTACTTGATACCCGTGATATGGAGAAGCATTTGTGAATTGCACTCCGCCATCAAATGCTCTATGCTGAATATATCCCAATGATCTTGTATATAGGTTGGCATTAGCCTGTGTAGTGACCGTTCCTGAGCTTGATGGAATAGTAAATGTAAATGTATTATTTGTTGGAGTAGTTGCAACGATCCAACTACTATTAAGCCCAGAGACCCCAGTGGTAGCAACAACATAAATTCCATCACCAACTCTTAATCCATGTGCATTAGTAGTGGTCACAGTAGCAGTTACGGTTGATACTACTATCTGAGTAGTTCCCGAGCCCACTGGTATTACTGCACCTGTAAAGAAAGTGCCCATGTATACATAAGTTTTATTAACATCAAATAATGCTGCTGCAGGAGTATTAGTAACAGTGTATGAAAAACTAGTACTTCCAGTTACGACTTCAACGACCCACCATCCGTCAGCATTAGCATTATCTAATGTTCCTTGTACAAATATTGGAGTACCAACTGTTATGCCAGTTGTATTGGCGATAGCAACAGTTACAACTTTTCCTGAAGCGGTCACATTAGTGATTACATATGTACTACTACTTCCAGAAAATATTGGAGATGATGAAGTGCCGGTAATAGGTTGAGTTGGATCATAATATACACTGGGACGATTGTTTAATAAGCTCAAACTTTCCCATTTAGTACTTTGGATTCCGTATTCAAAGTCAGTATCAATCAAACTTTGTGGATTGCTTACTCTGAGTTTATCAACTGGATCACGCATTACTTCTGCTGGAGTAATCTCTTGATAAGTTTCTTCCGTCATAATTGATATTTTATCGCTTGCATTCATTGCAGCGGTATTATATGCAAAAACTATGGTGGTAGTTTCTTGTCCTGAGGTACTATCAACTGCGTTGACATAGCTTGAAGCTAATAATGAACTGTCAGAAAAGTTATATATTACTGTACCAGCAGTGGTATTGGTAATGAGCAACAATTGCTCTCTTCTGATATTCTTACCAGTTACTACCAGTGTTTTTGTTGCTGGGGTAAATGTATAACCTTCTAATATTACATGTTTTGCCATTATTAAACTCCGAATGCGATTGTAGCCGCTGAATATGGGTATTTTATCTTCTGTCTTGCTATACTAGCGGGCCTATAAATTAAAGTTGCGCTATCACCAATAAATGGTGCATTATAAATGATTACATTTCCAGCAACAACTCTAAATCCTCTAAACGAATCATATGGTGTTATCCACGGATAAGTTATTGAATCTACATATGGTGCTAGTCGTTGTCCATTAATAACTACTTCCAAATCTTTACTATCAACTATATTATTTATGACAGTTTGATCTTGTTTTAGTGGGAACACTGTTTTGTATCCATCAAACTGATTTGATATATCATTTAATACTATTGGAACTGAATACCCAGCAGTCCCAGTAGAAAATCCAGTATCAGTAACGAAAGGAAAATTAGCCATTCTGTTATTCAGTTATTGCAGGAACAACTATTTCAATCCAAGCTAGTGTATCTTCATCCCATCTATACATTTTACCATCAGTTGGCATTGGAGTAGGTGGTTCCCATTGGCAAGTATCTTCTACTAATGTCCAGCTTGGAAATGGTTTAGGTGGAATGAAAGCATCTAGTGAGCTATCATATGCGTATCCGATACCTGCATAGTTTTTACGAAGTGGAGTACCGCCAAGTCTATGTTGACCGGCAAAAGTATTATAACTTGTTTGAATCCAAGTTGATGGACTACCGACTAGACCGGTGTTGATAAAATCTTGTTCAGCTACGATGACCTGAACTACCTGATTAGCTTCATTAATTTGTGCAAAATGACCCATGTTAAGTGTCTCCTTATTGTCTATTTATTTGAATTAATTTTTATATGTTAAAAAGTTATTGAACCTGATGTTGTCCAGTTGTAAATACGATACGATCCATTATTTGTAATAGTGGGAGAGCCGGTAGTTGATATAGCAGCAGCGTATGCAGTAGAATACCTTAAAATTACAACGCCGCCGCCGCCGCTACCACCTGATCCGCCCCCGCCGCCTTTACCGCTTTGCCCATTGGATGCTGTGTTATATGCAGTATTGTAACCAGTACCTCCGCCACCTAATCCACCGTAACTATCATTAATGAATAAAACTACGCCAGGATAACCTGAGGAGCTACCGCCACCTGCATAGGTAGTAGTTGTTCCACTTATATCGTAAGTTTTTCCAAGCCCACCTACTGGTCCGTTTGTTCCATTATAATTACCACCTGCGCCGCCCGCGCCGCCGCCGCCGCTGCCGTATGGCTGAGAGCTGCCTGAATCTCCACCTTTATTGCCCCAACCTGTGGTTGCATATGTATTTAAACCATCGTATGTAGCTACTGGTTGTATGCTAGCAGCACCTGTATATCCAGAATACCAACTTCCGCCGCCAGAGCCACCTGTCTGTACGTCTCCTAATGCACCTGAACCACCACCTATTGCCGTTAATGTTCTACCTGCGCTTGTATTAGCCACTACTGAATTGTTACCTTTGGCTGTAGCGGTGCCACTTAACGAAGATCCGCCGCCGCCCACTGTTATAACATAAGTTGAACCAACAATAACCGGAAAAGAAGTTATATAGATCAATCCGCCCGCGCCGCCGCCGCCGTAACCGCCAGCCCCGCCAGAGCCACCTGTACCTCCACCTGCTACCACTAATATATCTATAGATGCTGTTGCAGGTAGTGAATTAGCATAAGGAAACCATGATGTTCCAGTCCATACTTCAGCGGCAGATAAAGTTGTATTCCATCGTGAATTACCCACCGTTGGAGTTGGTGGGCGTTGAACTGTATTTCCGCTGGGCAATGCCAAATATCCAGTGCTTGTAGTGGGAGTATCATATGATGCTACTGTTGTTGCAGTAACTGTCGCTCTCCAGGATGTGCCATTCCATATCCAAGTTTTTGAACCTAAGGTATAGGTTTGATTCAATGTGGGACTTGCTGGTAAAGTTATTGCCATTTTATTGATACCTATATCTAATTATTACTATTCCTGAACCACCGGAACCACCAGTTCCACCGCTATTACCATAGTTAGCACCAGAGCCACCTCCTGTATTTGCTGTAGCATTTGTACTTTGTCCATTGGTTCCTGTATATCCAGCCGTTCCACCACCGATACCTGCAGGGCCACTATTATAGCCTCCGCCACCACCGGCATAATAAACAGAAGAACCCGATATTGCATATGGAAGTCCTGCGCCGCCCGCAGCAGCGCCGCCACCGCCACCACCTACCGCGCCTGCTCCACCACCACCACCACCATCACCTGCACCACCATTATTACCTTGCCCAGCAGTACCTGCACCACCAGCACCGCTACTATTACCACCACCACCAGATCCACCATTACCACCCGAGCCTTGTCCAGCTCCTGAACCATATCCGCCACCTATCGCAGTAATAGTTGTGATTCCCGAACCAGATATAATTGAGTTAATTCCTGGATTTCCTACCATTCCAGTACCAGTACCTACTTTTGCTGCACCGCCAGCACCTACCGTAATTACATAACTACCCGCTGGTATAGCTTGGATTGTTGCGTAAATTAATCCTCCAGCACCACCACCACCAGGACCACCAGCACCAGTGCCATTATATCCACCGCCGCCACCGCCGCCAACTACCAGATAATCAATAGTCCCACCAACTGGTACTGATGTAGGAGTGAAAGTTCCACTGGTTAAGAAAGTATGAATAGCATAATTGCCACTGTATGTAACTGTTGCATTTGCACTAGTAGCAGTAAACAATCCAATGTAAGTTAAATTAAACCAATTAGTATTGTAATAGACTTCAACATAGTTAGTATCACTGTTGATTCTCATATTACCTACTGTGGGAGGACTAGGCCGTTGTGCAGTATTACCACTGGGCAATGGATTAGCAGAAGCACCAGTTGGACCTGCCGTAGTAACGACTGACTCTAACCAAACATTACCTGTTCTAATAAGCAAAGTACCATCAGTTGTATCGTACCACATTTGGCCTTCAACTGGAGAAGTTGGAGCAGTAGTGCTAACTGTAGTAGCTGCCGCGGAAGACCCACCACTAAGCCAAGATGCACCATTCCAGGTCCAGGTTTGACCACCTGTTGTAGTAGTTTGATTTACTGTAGGACTGCTTGGAAATGATAATGCCATTTTATTGATACCTATATCCGATTATTACTAAGCCTGATCCACCTAATCCACCTGACTCAGGAGTTACTCCGCCGCCACCACCGCCACCGCCCGTGTTTACTGGAGCGGAAGAGTACCCGTAATATCCGCCGCCACCTTTGCCACCAGTTCCATAGTTAATGTTTGAATTACTATTGCCGCCGCCGCCGCCAGCTATATAATATACTCCACCTGAACTAACTCCGGAACTGGTAGCTGCTAGTAATCCACCTAATGCAGAATCAGCAAGTCCTACTCCACCATATGCATATACTGCACTATTTGCGCCGAACGCAGTAGATGATCCGTTACCTCCAGCACCTCCAGCACCGCCGCCGCCAGAAGTACCTGCATAATCGTTTCCGCTTCCACTATTCCCAGCACCTGCCCCACCATTATATCCCTGACCAACTGTACCCAATGCAATAGATGTTGTGTTAGATGCGCCTCCACCACCAGATCCTCCAGCAGAACCACCAACTCCAGTCCAAGAACCACCACCCCCACCGCCAATAGCAGTTTGTGTTACTATACCTGCGCCGGTCATTGTTGTATTTGATCCATTAGCCCCAGGAACATTTGCGGAACCCCCAGCTGTTCCGCCACCTCCGATTACTATCGTGATAGCCCCAGTTGCTGCAGTAAATGTGCTATTGTATATAGCACCTCCGGCTCCGCCGCCGCCACCCACATCAAATCCACCTGCACCGCCACCAGCGACAGCTAATATTGAAATTGTGCCACCCACTGGTGATGCAGTAACTGTAAACGCGCCAGAAGATAAGAATGTATGATATTTATAATTACCAGATGTAGTTATAGTTCCACCTGTTGCTGCAAACACACCAATATAAGTCAGATTAAACCAATTAGTATTGTAATAGACTTCAACATAATTTGTTTCACTATTAACTCGCATCGTTCCTGTAACAGGAACAACAGGGCGTTGTGCAGTATTACCTACTGTTAACACACCAGCAGTGGCACTAGTCCCAGTAGCACCCGCCGGACCCGCCGGACCCGCCGGACCCGCCGGACCCGCCGGACCTACAGGTTGTAACCATTGAGTGTTAGTACCACTATCATAATAAGTAAGCAAAGTACCAGTAGAACTGTTCAACCATAATGCTCCATTTGAAGGTGCGGCTGGTGCAGAGGACGATACTGTCGCTCCACTTACTAATCCACCAGCTACACTGTTCGCATTAAATTTTTTGATTGGCATCTAGATTAAACTTTCACGTAGGTTCGGTGTATTTTAACTGTATTTACAGTACCAACACCAGTACCATAAATATTCACCGTATTTGATGAAATATTGGCACTAAATGACATTATTTGCGCCGTTCCGGTGTAAACTGTGGCATAAGTTACTAGTTGAGGAGTGACACCATCATGTACTAGCATTGCTTCAGTTGCTTGATAACTTGTTGCTCCTGTAACAGATATAATATATTTGGCAGTTCGGTAAGTTGATGTACTAAAACTATCTATACTATAAGCTACATTGGCAACTGTAATACCAGATGGGTCAGCTACTAAAGCATTTGTACCCAATGTATTATTGAAACTTTGAATAGTAATATCAGACGAAACATCAGGTGCGCCAGTGAATGTTAATAATGTACCAGCTATAGTGAAGTCTACATCAGGTATTTGATAGATACCATCAACAAACACCATCATACTGCGACTACTTACCGCATAACCAGTTAAAGTATATGAAGTAGCAACACCATTGCCAGTGAATCTATTTACAAAGCCGTCTCTTGAACTCCAATTACCAAAACTACGAACACCAACAATAGAACTGACAGTAGGGGCCGAAGTAAATACTAAACTTAGACCATTTATGTTGTAATTTGTTACGGGTGCTTGAATAACAGTATCAACTGTTACTAGAATATCGGTTGCTGTTACATAATCGCTTAAAGTGAATGATGTTTGAGAGCCATTTGCAGTAAACAATTGATTGATTAATGGTGTTGCAACTCCGGAATAGCCAGCACTAGCAGCTTGTACTGTTATTTCTGATCCGATGGAGGGTGCTGTATCAAATATTAGCCAACTTGTATTGGCAGTGAAGTTTGTATTTGGTGTTTGATAAATGCCGTCTACAAAAACAATTAACTGAGTTGCATCTAATATGCCGCCATACCCGCCAAAGTTGAATATTTTTCGTGAAGCATCGCCCGTAAATGTCTGCGCAAAGCTTGAAGTTGTTCCACCGTTGATATTACCTGCAGTGATTGAAGTTGTACCAGACCCTGTAATTGTTACTGTTACATTACTACCGGATGTTGTTGCAGTTACAGCAGTACCAACAAAATTAATACTAGACAATGCACTAGTTAAGGTACTACCTTCGTCCTGAACTATGATATTAGCTGATCCACCCCCACCAGAACCTGCAGGACCTGTTGCACCTTGAATACCAGTAGCACCAGTCCCTGAAACCGTTACTGTTACATTACTACCGGATGTTGTTGCAGTTACAGCAGAACCAACAAAGTTAATACTATATAATGCACTAGTTAAGGTACTACCTTCGTCCTGAACTATGATATTAGCTGATCCACCGCCGCCAGCACCTGCAGGACCAGTAGCTCCTTGTAAGCCGGTAGCACCAGCAGTACCTATACCTGTTGCACCAGTAGAACCAACATTACCTTGAATGCCTGTAGGACCAACATTACCTTGAATGCCTGTAGGACCAACATTACCTTGAATGCCTGTAGCACCTGTTGCACCAACATTACCTTGAATGCCTGTAGCACCTGTTGCACCAATATTACCTTGAATGCCTGTAGAACCTGTTGCACCAACTGGTCCTGTATTGTAATATGGTGTACCATTTGAATAGAAATAGCTACCGGAATATACTGCGTTAGTAATTACATTACCTGCAACTCCGATACCGCCAGATACTATTAATGCACCGGTAGTATTTGAAGTTGATGCTGTTGCACTTTGTACTTTTATAGGGTTAGTAGTAGTCCAAGATAATAACCCATCATAATTCCAGGTAACACCTGATCCGCTATCAGATAGCGGAACGGTGCTTGATGAAACAACACTACCGCTTTGCACTGTATAAGTAAATGCATTTGATGATTCGTCAACAAACGGGGTCACGCTATGCGCTACTAATAATTGAGTGTTTGTGATTATACCTGGTGCAATAGCAGGCTGTGCAAAATTTGCAGTATATACTGCTGTACCTCTAACTAACCTAACATTACTGATGTATCCTTGATAATAAGTGTAAGAATTAACTGTCCAATTAGATATATTGATACCCAACCACATACCATTTGGACCTGACAAATCTGGTCTTTGTTGAGATGGTGATATTGCACCCGATACTGAAACTGTAGTCCCAGCCACTCCATTTAAATAAATGGTTAAATTATTATTATATCTTACTAATGCAATATGTGACCACTGATTAAGAGTAAGAGTTGCGGCACCTGGATAGGAAACTGAATAACTAGTAGCACCTACAAAAATCACTCCACCTGAATTTGTTATCTGATATCCCAGATCATTATCATATGCTTGTCTATATGCACCATAATTTAATATATAGTAACTACCAGTTATAGAAGGTCTAGCCCATAATTCAACGGTGAAATCTTGGCCTGCCGCTATATTATATATTGAGTTGGTAGTACTAATTGCATATCCAGCAAAACTACTAGACCCAGAAAAAAACAAACTTTTATTATTATTAACAACAGTAGATGGAGTTCCTACTGCCAATCCTAGTCTAGCCGATATAGTATCATATGAATTTATTGCTCCGCCGATACCGAAACCACCAGTTACTATCAATGCACCAGAAGTAGTATTTGATGATGCAATAGCATTTGATGTTATTATTTGCTGGGTAGTATTACCAGAAAATGTTCCAGTAGCACCAGTAGAACCAACATTACCTTGAATGCCTGTAGCACCAGTAGAACCAACATTTCCTTGTATACCTGTAGCACCAGTAGAACCAACATTACCTTGAATGCCTGTAGCACCAGTAGAACCAACATTTCCTTGTATACCTGTAGCACCAGTAGAACCAACATTACCTTGAATGCCTGTAGCACCTGTTGCACCAATATTACCTTGTATACCTGTAGCACCAGTAGAACCAACATTACCTTGAATGCCTGTAGCACCAGTAGAACCAACATTACCTTGAATGCCTGTAGCACCTGTTGCACCAATATTACCTTGTATACCAGTAGCACCAGTAGAACCAACATTACCTTGAATGCCTGTAGCACCAGTAGAACCAACATTACCTTGAATGCCTGTAGCACCTGTTGCACCAATATTACCTTGAATGCCTGTAGCACCTGTTGCACCAATATTACCTTGTATACCAGTAGCACCAGTAGAACCAACATTACCTTGAATGCCTGTAGCACCTGCGGGTCCAGTATTATAGTAAGGAGTTCCATTTGAATAGAAATAGCTACCGGAATATACAGAAGTAGCAGTTATATTTCCTGCAACTCCAACGCCACCTGTAACTATTAATGCACCTGATGTGGTAGAAGTAGAGGTTGTACTATTTGATATAGTGATAGAAGTGTTAGTGACATTATTACGGCTAGTTACTGTTTGTAATGTACTAGTGTCAGCTATGACGATTGAATTAACATTGGTCAGGCGTTGGTCAGCAGTGAGAGTTGATGGGAATGCTCTACTTGCTCCCCAAATTATGCGTACAGCACCGCCAGCACCGCCAACAGCAGCATTGTAGAAAGGTGCTCCACCACCGCCATACGCGCCCGGATAAGGATTTGATGCGTTATCACCGCCACTACCTCCATATCCAGGTGTTCCAACATTATTAGTTGTCCCAGGATTTGGTGTAGCTGCTCCACTAGTACCTTGTCCATATATACCTACGCCGCCGCCGCCGCCAGCAACGAAGTTACCACTTTTATACGCACCAGCGCCGCCACCGCCACCGCCGCCATTACCAGCAGTGCCACCACCACCACCATTATTTTGATAGCCACCGCCACCGCCATTACCAGAATATCCACCAGCGCCTGCGCCTCCGCCTAAGTAACTTGCGTTAGATCCTCCACCGGAGCCACCAGATCCTCCACCGTCACCAACATAGCCTCCACCAGTGCCTCCTACTCCAACAACGCCACCTGGGGAGCCTCCACCACCGTAACCAGCTACAGTACCGGTTGATATGAAATAACTATCTGACCCTGGACCTCGTGAATCTGTAGCTGCACCTGCACCAACAACAACAGTGTATGACTGTCCAGGGACAACAGTAATATTGTTTTTCCACCCTAGGCCGCCGCCGCCGCCGCCGCCGCCACTGGAGGTGCCGAGTAGATACGCGCAGCCGCCGCCACCGACTGCTACTACACTAACGCTAGTTACCCCTACTGGTGCTGTCCAAGTATAAGTTCCTGCTGAAGTATATGCTTGTTGACCTGTAGGTGGTGCTGAACCTGTTGTAATTAGTATATCAGCACCAGCTATTGATGAGGTGGAATAGTCAGCTAAATTTACTGCATTTAATAGTGGCGAACCATTCATGTAAGAATTGGTCGTGACATTGAGTAAGCCACCTACATATAAATTGCCAGCTATACCTGCACCACCGGCTACTATTAATGCACCAGAAGTAGTATTTGATGATGCAATAGCATTTGATGTTATTATTTGCTGGGTAGTATTACCAGAAAATGTTCCAGTAGCACCTGTTGCACCAATATTACCTTGTATACCAGTAGCACCTGTTGCACCAATATTACCTTGAATGCCTGTAGCACCTGTTGCACCAATATTACCTTGTATACCAGTAGCACCTGTTGCACCAATATTACCTTGAATGCCTGTAGCACCTGTTGCACCAATATTACCTTGAATGCCTGTAGCACCTGTTGCACCAATATTACCTTGTATACCAGTAGCTCCATTAGATCCTGCAGGGCCTGTATTGGAATACGGAGTACCATTTGAATAGAAATAGTTATTTGTATATACAGCACCAGCCGTTACATTACCAGTTACTGCTACACTAGATAGTGTACCGACTGAAGTAATATTTGGTTGTGCTGCAGTAGTTACTGTTCCAGCAGTAGCTGCTGCTAAATTTGCTACTGTAGTTGTAGACCTAACCGTGAATGGTGCAGTACCAGTAACAGCAGTTGATTGATATGATGCGGCTTTAATATTACCATATGCAGTACCAGTGAATACACCATTAACATCATCGCCACTTGCATAATATTCAAGTGATCCACTATCATTTGCCCATCCGAGGAATGCATGATTATCGCTACTTTTATAATAGTGGAATTTGATACCGATATCTCTGCCGTCATCGGCTGATAATGGAGCTAGATTAGCAAATGTATGTAGATCAATAATACTATCAGTAACAGTATAATTTTCTGATCCTATAGTAATAGTATTACCCTGAATAACTAGATTACCAGTAATTGTAGTATTACCGGTAACTCGTAGAGATGTTAAAGTACCGACAGAAGTAATATTTGGTTGTGCTGCAGTAGTTAATGGTCCTACGAATGAAGTAGCAGTTACTGTATTTGCAACTAGTTGATTTATAGTTCCGGGTACGCGAGTCCAGGCACCGATAGAACTATCATATTGATAAGTTATATTGTTAACAATAGATATATTACCATTACTCGGCGAGCTGGGAAAAGACATGTATAATTCCTTGTATTACTTATTTATCTAGTGCTATTTTTCTGGTTGTATCATACTTTTATGTTAAAAAGTGATTGAACCTGATCCAGTAGTAGACCATGTATAAATTCGGTATCCGTTCGTTATCGTTACAGTAGGAGATCCGGTCGTTGCTGATGCTGCATTGTAGTTTGCAAGATAACGAAGTATTACTATCCCTGATCCACCTGCGCCAGCAGCTCCTGCCGAATATCCACCAGCGCCTCCGCCACCAGTATTTACTGTACCTGGTAAACCCACTGAACCATTGAAGCTACCGCCACCACCAAGTGATGCTGCACCACCACCGCCTCCAGAACCACCCCCAGCATAAGTTATACTAGTTCCAGATATTGATGAATTCGCACCAATACCTCCACCAAGTGCTCCATTATTTAATCCAACTCCACCTGCGCCTCCTCCGCCGCCACCATTTGGTTGCCCTGCGTTTCCTCCTGCAAATCCTTGAGCGCCACTTGATGATGCGGCTGCACCTGCACCAGAAGACCAACCGCCACCGCCACCTGACCCACCTACTAATCCAGCCCCACTACCAGCACCATTACCCCCACCCCCGCCACCGATAGCAGTTATAGCTGCAAAAGTAGAATTACTACCATTAGTTCCGGCTGCAGCAGATCCTGTCGCACCAGCAGGGCCACCAGCTCCTACCGTAATTATAATAGTAGTTCCAGAAGGTACACTATATCCAGTAAATGTACTAAATCCACCAGCGCCTCCTCCTCCACCACCACCATTACTACTGCTTGAACTGCCGCCGCCGCCGCCACCCCCTACAATCAAATAATCAATTGAATAATTTGATGTTACAAATGCATACCATGTGCCGCCAGTCCACATTTCAGCAACATTTGCAGTAGTATTCCAACGAGTCATACCTACAATAGTAGTTCCTGGTCTTTGTGCAGTATTACCAGCAGGCAATGAAAAATACCCAGTGCTAGTGTTTAGTTGATCACTTACTGCTGCTGCTGTAACCGTGACATTACCCCAACTTGAATAAACTCCGTCATTGGTAAGAAATTTTCCAGTATTACCAGTAAATGATGGCAATGAAGTTCCGCCGCTACTTCCGCCGCCGACGAATCCTAGCCATACATTTGATGTATTGTAGAATACAGAGAACACGCCTGAATCGCTATTCAACCATAATGAACCATCTGTTGGACTAGCGGGAGCAGAATTAGCTACAGTTACACTTGCCCCACCGCCACCTGAACTCGCAACATACCAATTAGTACCATTCCAGGCCCAGGTTTGACCGCCAGTGGTAGTAGTTTGATTTACTGTAGGACTGCTTGGAAATGATAATGCCATTTTATTGATACCTATATCTAATTATTACTATGCCACTGCCGCCAGTACCACCATAATTATTTGAATTATAATGAGCGCCGCCGCCGCCGCCACCGCCAGTATTGGTTCCACCATTACCACCAGGGACATTTGTTTGAGATGCTAATGTTCCAACAGTAGCATCCAATCCTGGATTAAGAGCAGACCCGCCACCTAAACCACCACCACTAACTTTAGGTGCGCCGCCGCCGCCGCCGCCAATACCCCCATTACCTGATGTACTAGAATAGCCTGCTCCGCCACCACCACCTGCCCAATAATAGCTAACACCTAATATTGAATTGGCTAAACCAATTCCTCCGTTGGCGGGGTTCTGAGTACCAGGACCACCAGCACCACCACCACCGGTAGGATAGTAGTTGCCTGCAGTATTAGTTCCACCAGCATATCCTTGACCTACTGTTCCAGTTCCAAATGTCGTAGAAGAACCACCAGCAGTACCACCTCCACTACCACCAGAACCAGCAGGAGAACTGTTAGTTGAATATTCTGATGCACCTCCACCTCCGCCAATTGCTATAATAGAAGGTGTTCCAGCTTTAACAACAGTACTATTATCACCATTAGTTCCTCGTACTGATCCTATGCCGGATGGGCCACCAGGACCACCACTACCAACAGTTATGGTGTATGATCCGGACACGAAAATAGAAGAAGCAGTTAAATATCCACCAGCTCCTCCACCACCACCCATATCGGAACCACCTCCACCTCCACCAGCAATAACCAAATATTCAATTGTTGCTGCAGGTGGAGCATCTATTATGTTTAGTGTACTAGATGTAAGGAAAGTGTGTATTTTATAATTCCCGCTGTAAGTGACTGTTCCACCAGTTGCTGTATATACTCCCAAGTATGCCAAGTTAAACCAAGAACTGTTATAATAAGTTTCAAAGTAATTTGTTTGACTATTGATGCGCGATGCCCCATTAGCAGGTGATCCTGGTCGTTGCGCAGTATTACCAGTAGGTATTCCGAGGTAACCAGTACTTGTGTTAGTTTGATCACTTACCGCAGCGGCAGATACTGCTGGTATAATTACGTTTCCCCAACTACTAGTTGTACCGTCTGTAGTAAGAAATCTACCATTATTTCCAGTTTGGGTTGGTAATGCTGGTGGTATAATTATATTTGCCCAGCTAGTATTTGTACCATTTGTGGTGAGAAATTTACCATTATTTCCTACTAGTGCTGGAAACACTGCTAATTCAGCTCCTCCACCGATCGTTGCACTTTTTGCCCAATAATATCCGGTCCACACCCAAGTTTTACTACCAACAGTTACTGATTGGCCTGAATAGGGAGATGAAGGGAATATGATTGCCATAATATCTATTTATTAGAATTGTATAGTGCCACCGATTGTCCAGTAATAATAAGCATAAGTAGCATCTGTTGCATATTGTGGATTACCGGTGACCGTGACACCCGCCATCAACCACAAAGGAATACGCATGATGGTAACACCTGCTTGTCCAGCAACGTTTCCATATGATCCGCCTCCGCCTACTGTCCAGCCGCTGCCGTTGTATGACATGTAATCAGGATGATTAGCCCATTGACCATACATCGCCCCGGCGCCACCAGCGCCAAAATAGCCAGAATCTCCAAATTGTGCGAATTCGACTACATAAGTGCCCGGACCACCTCGGCCACTATGTCCATAACTAAGAGGTACCGCAATGCCAGCATCTCCACCACCACTTCCCCCTGCCCAAAAAGTAGAAATACCTCCTTTAGTACCACCAGCGAAGCCGCTACCGCTAGTTCCACCTTTTCCAGGACCAGCAGTTCCGCCCCCTGCACCGCCAGTTGCGGTAATAATTGTACCCAACGTATTGCCTGTTATAGAAGTAGTGCCGCCTGTACCACCAGAAGTCCAATTATAGTCTTGATTACTATTAAGGGGAGGAGCTGCACCACCACTACCTACAACTATTGTATAAGTTTGTGGATTTGCTGCATTTACTACACCTGTTATGACTTGTCCACCACCACCACCACCGGGTGCCGAGTAATCCGCTTGGTAAGATGGTATTGTTCCCCCGCCCCCGCCCCCGCCCGCTACCACTAAGTAAGTAACATTAGATGCTGTAGTTGACGGCCATATTGCAGCTTGTCTAGCTTGTACAATTTCTGACATTGACCATATGCCAGATGCAGATAATCCAGTAGGATTAACATATGTATTTCTGAGAAGTTTACGACCAAACCTAGACATGATATTAACTAATTATTTCATAACTTGAAACATACTCTATTGCAGAACTTGTCCCACTGGTAACAACTATGCTTTTATCTTCTGTTAAATAAACAAAATTACCCTTATCTATTACCTGTAGTGAAGAATATGCTGGCACTACTATAAGGTAAGCTATTCTATATGCTGTCCCGCCTGCACTTGCTGCTGAATTTACTGAAATAGTAACTGATGCAGCAAAAGTAGTAACATTAGTAGCTGTCAATGAGTTGACCTTAATAAGATTTCCACTACTAGCCGCATTTGAAATTAATGAATTTGCTGTTGTGTTTGCGGGGGCCAAATAAGCCAATCCTGCAGTTATCGTTGATACATTTACTATGTTTGGTGCTGCCATGTTATCCTCCAAATATCATTGCCATTGCAATGCTTTTTCCTGTTGATGTACCAGCACCTGCTGGTCCTGTTGCACCAGTTCCTCCATTTGTACCATTTGTACCATTTGAGCCGACTGGTCCTGTTGCGCCAATTGGTCCGCCACTTGGACCTGTTGCGCCCATAACCCCGTCAGCGCCTGCTGCCTGAACCCAGACTGGAGTAGCGCCTCCAGTAAAGCACATTAGCAAATCGCCAGTTGATGAATTAAGCCACAATGATCCTACTGTAGGACTAGTTGGTGCAGTTTCCGAGACTGCAACCATTATTCTATTATCAATTGCTGTGCCGGTTGTTGTTTTTACCCATGAAGTTCCACTCCATATCCAAGTAGAGCCTCCACTTACGGTAGTTTGATTTAATACTGGACTTAGTGGGAATGATAATGACATTTTATTGATACCTATATCTAATTATTACGATTCCAGAACCGCCAGCTCTGCCACCAGTTCCTCCATTACCAGTATTTGCTGCACCACTTGATTTTAATGAGGAATAAATTGCCATTATTATTTACCGTTTATACATTTGTTAACACCCAACCATTTGCAACATTGTAATACACTAATGTGAATGCTGCACGATTGGAATTAATTGTCAAATCTTCAGCCAATCCTTGAATGTTACTGCTGTTTCTGTTTATAGTTATATTGTAAGTTGCACATGTACCCGTTCCATCTATAATACCAATTGCTTGTCCTAGGGCAGGAGTTGCAGGTAATGTCAATGTTCTTGCTGCACTAGTGTTTACAAGATACTTAGTATTAACAGCTAATGTAATATTTCCAGTAGCTTCCGCATAAGTAGCAGCAGAACCTCCAACAGGAACAAAACTTGCACCATAGGTAGGCCCAGTTATGTCTATCCAATAACTACTTACACCATCATTAGTGTAACGATACACTACATCTGTTGTTGTATTATACCATATATCGCCTATTCCAGGACTAGTTGGCGCATTGCTACTTGATGTACTGGTACCGCCACTTTTTATTACCGAACCATTTGCATAAAAATAGTTATTAGAATAAAAAGAACCAGATGCCACATTTCCAGTTACTGTTAATGACCCGAATGATCCTACCGTATCCGCTGCGCTACTACCCGATACTGAAAATACAGCACCAGTCGGACTAGTTAGTGATATACCATTTGCAGTAGTGCTAATTGTTGCACCACCAATATCTATAGTATTACCACCTACATATAATGATCTAAATCTTGAAGTAGGGCTACCCAAATCATAAGTTAGATTGGCAGAAGGAAGTATATGTCCACTAGTTATATTACCATTAACTACTACATTTGCAAATGTAAAATTACTAGTACTGTCTATTAGCGTGCCGGGTATTTTAGTTAGTGACATACTCTATTTATTTTTTCCAGCGATCACGCTAAACACAAAACTTATACCACTGATAAAGAAGGCCAAACTATATTATGTGGGTCTAGTTGATTAGTAATGTCAGCTAAGGCTTGTATGTACTCATCTAATGCTGCAATTGAATCTACTTGCGGTAAACTTAATCTTTCATTACGATGAAATCTATTATACCGCCATTCTATTTCTGATATTTTAGAATCTCTCGTGTTTCTGATATTATCCCATGCTCTATCAACACCTAAATCTTTCATTAATATAGAGCGTTTTACACCGTCAGGTAAATAATCGTAGGTGTATTCTGTTACTACTAAAGGGGCAGATGATCCCTCTACTAACCAAGCATCAACATCTTGATTATAAGTATAACTTTTACCATTAATAACGGCTACTTGTTCATTTGTTGGGTTTGATGGGAATTTCATATTTTACTTTGTTGGAAACAATTTTGTTGGGAGAGCTGGTATTCTGGTTCCAGCGTATACCATTGTTGGAATTGTGCTAACTACTGTAGTTTCATATCTAGCCATCATTGAAATTCGGAGATCTTGTATAAATCCAGACCAGGATGTAGTTGCATTGTCATAATAATCAGCTCCTACCTTAATATTTACAGTAGAGAAATCATTATATAAATCTTGAGTCGGGCCACTTGCTACAGAATAGGTTGCACTATGACTTCCAATTAACACGGCTGTTTCTACTCCATTAACATAAAAAGCCCAATTCATAGCTCTGCGCACTAATGCTAGGTGATCAAATCTGCCGGAGCTTGCAGTAGCACATGCTACTCCTGAATAAATTATTGCCCAGACATTATTCACATTTGCCCATTGGAATTTCCATTCGCCAGTTATTGGAGAAACTCCTACTTTAAAATTGTCATCAGCGAAACTATATAACCAGTTACCAGTAGTCGCATCAAATCCTTCACCTCCAGCAGCAGCATCCCACCAAGTGGCCCAACACTCTATCGTAATATCAGCGTACCTTGCGCCGAGATTATCTTCAAACCAAGAGTGCCCTAACCATTTTGTTCTATTCACAAATGATGTTTCTTTATTTGAGAATTTTAAGCTACCGGAACCAAACTTTTTATATTGATATGAAATCTGATTGCCATATGAATAGTTGCCCATTGATGATGTAAGTTCTGGGAACGGTACTTGTGGTTTAATCAAAGTATAGGTATAACTATCGTAACTGAATGCACCAGTGGGCACAGTATAAACACTAAGGTCATTTGTATATCTTGGTGTTGTTGATATTCTTATTTCCGCCATACCTTGAGTGTTAGCCCTTAATCTGTATGTTGTCCAAGTCTTTGTCCCGCCTGACGGAAATCCAGTATCCTGAGCAACACGATATCCATTACAAAATAAAGCCATTTTAAATGTGGCTAGTGGGTTAAACACCACTGCTATATGATTCCAACTGTGAGCTTGGAAACGTGAGAGATCCCACGTACCAGATTGAATTCTATATTCACTACCGGCTCTCCACATTGAAAAAGACACATATCCATATCCTGGATAATGAGTTCTAAGTTGAAATCCTTCACCAGCATTACCATTATATAAATGAGTATATTGAGTAGGAGAACCGGTACTAGTCTGTGTTCCATATACCCACATTTCAATAGTCCACGGCTTTGCCATCCGTGTTATCCAAGAAAAAGTATTGTTAGTAGAATCTGTGTACGAATACATATCTCTAGCAATAAATCCAGCATTACTATCTGAAGTATCTGCTAGGATACGAGTAGTACTATCCCAATTGTTTCCAGAATAAGGAGATTTGTTTGATACATATACCTCATAACCACGATTATTCGCTATATCCCAATATACTTTATTATTTCTACCTGAATAATCGTTTAATATAGGTTGATTGAAAGTTAACACAACACAATTGGTAATTGCAAGTAACCCAGTGGTTGGTACATTAAATGTCATGGGATTTGTTAATCCATCCGCATATGCAGCAGAACCATTTAGTACTCTGAAATCTGCTAACCAAGCATAAATGCCATTTGCATATTGTAAACTTGGATAGCTACCATTACCAATAGAGAAGAGCCCGGGACAATTTATAGTTCCGTTGAATCTAGATTCTGATATTCGTTTACCGTTTATGTACAATGCCATTGATCCAGACACACGCTGAACACACACATGCATCCATTTCATTGTAAGTTGTCTTGTTGATGGTTCTGATGTAATAGAGTCGGTTAATACTACTTTTCCATTAGTCCATACTTCAATAGTACTTAAACCGGACAATCTAATTGTAATACCAGTATCACTGAATATACTTCTGGTATCCAAAATATAGCGGTATGAAGTTTGTTCGCTCCAATGATACCTATTACAGTGCCAGAATTCTATAGAGAAGTCTCCGGTTCCAAAATCTAAATCTCCAGATGTTTTATCAACAACTATTTTATTTGAAGAGCCGTCATAGAAGTATTGACTATACCCATTACGAGAAGTTGGTGATTTTCCACCTACTCTAAATTCAGAATTTACCAATATTGGTGCTAGCCGACTTTGACCATAGTCTACCCATTGATTATTGTTAGATGTTGGAGGATTAGTTCCAGTAGTGCATACTAACAAAGATGTAGTACCCGATGAAGTCATACTAGCATCTAACAAGGTTTGATCTGCGGTAAAGTTTGACGAATATATTGCAGAAGTAGATAACCGTAATCCACATATTTTACCACCAAAATTACTACCATCGTCCGTAGGTCTTGATGCAAATAAAGTTAATGGATTTGTTTGATTATAATTTGATGACACTGTGCCGGTATAAACAACTTTACCATTAACATACATAGAAAATCCATTTGCTGCAGTACTAGTTCTTACTGCAGCAATATGATACCAACCACATGAATATATTGCTTGGGCTGGTCGCAAAACGGCAGTTCCTAAAGTAGTAGTGTATGTGCCTGATGTTAATGAAGAAGATACCACAAAACTAAATGTAGTACCGGTAAGTACTGTAATAGCCCAGGTTCCATTTAATTTTATTTGCTCAGTAGTAGTTGCCCCACTGATATTGAGATAATCTCCGGTTTGCCAACCAGTAGTAGAAGCTACTGTACCAGTAATGGTAGTAGTCCCAACTGAAATATAATTAGTGATAGTTCTAGTAAGTCCGTCAGCAGATGCGTTAAATGTTACTGCATCATCATACCATACTAACTGGCCGTAATAATTTACGGCTAATGCCCATCCTGTTGTTCCTGCAGTAGCAATTACCCCTAATCCTTTACCAACAATATTATAGAAAGAACCGTGATATGATGGAAGATATATCCAAGCCTCAACAGTAAAAGCACCTGTGCCAAATTTTAGTGAATTATTTCCTGATTTAATGTCATATATTACTGAATATCTATAGTAATCTGATGCTTCTGCGCAATGACTTCCATGTCCAGTAAGCATAGCGGAATTATCAATAAAAGGAGAATCAATTCGTCGTGATCTAGTAGTATTATCATTTAGATTACCATTTGGAATGGTATATACATTACTATGATTAAATGATGTCATCGGCAACGAATATAAAGCTGAACCCATTGACAATGCAACAGTAGGTTTAGTGAACGCACCTGTATAAATGGCGGACCCAGATATTCTTATATCAGTAAGCATCCCACCAAAGAATGTACCAGCAGTCAAGACTCGGTCTCGTCCAATATTCAATGTATTATAATCAGAAAAATCACCAGTTGATGTTCCAGTAATAACTAATACACCATCAACATAAATTTTCAATCCTTGAGAAGCAGTATTTGTTCTGACAACAGCAACATGATACCAGGTATCAACAACTAATGAACTTACTCCAGTAATGGTTGCTGCAGAAACGGCATCATAATAAAACACCGCATTTGTGGTAGTAATACCGATAGTCCATCCAGTACCTGCAGTTACACCGAGCTGACCGCCTTTACCCATAATATAATATTGAGTAGCATCGTTACGCATGAGTTTAATCCAGAATTCTATAGTGAATGCTGATGTACCAAGTCGTAATGTTGGGATATCGTCAACTTTATAATACCCTATTTCGCCAAAATGTGTTGCCCAATCTTGATATTTAGGACCAAAATATGATGGTACTATCGTACTATCATATCTAGTGTCTGCCAGGTATTCATCCCAACCATTAGAACTTTTATCTTTCAATAAATGATCAGTATACTCTGGGACTCCAGATATATGCAATGCAACAGTATTTAAAAAGGGATCAAAATCTCCATCATATACTATTGTTGCGGCGGCTGTTGCAGTTGAACTATTTGCTACAGCAGATGTTTTAACTGTTTGTTTGCCTACTAGCTGTCTACTTGTCGTTTTTATTGACATGTTATGCTATCTCGCTACCAAATAATGAAAAACTAATATTTCCTGAGGTTGATACCACAGTAACTATATCAGTTGTAGCCAATGTCATACCAATAGTCAGGGTAAGTGAATCATTTGACGAAATTACTGTATCATACATTAAATAATGTTGTACAGCTAGTGCAGCGCCTGCTGGTCTAACTGCCACTCTAAAAGAAGAACTAGCTGATCCTCTATTACAAATAACTAATGTTGAAGCAACTGTACTAACAATGCTAGGCACTGTATATAGATTAGTATTAGTTGATGCTGCTGGGCTTGACTGTCCCAATACTTTGTATATTATTGTCATAATTTTTTACTCACATTCCTGCTAACATAAATGGGCTTATGATATCGCCTGTTCCACCTGCTATAGTACCTGGCTCCCATTGATTAGTAAAGGCATTCCAAACTAATGTTTGACCGTTCGTGGGTGGAGTTGATGCCGTGTTAACATCGGATAATGCATTGATGTTAACACTACCAATTTTACTTGAGGTAATTGCCCCGTCGTTTATATTGGTTGTTTGTATTTTTGTAGTCATATCTGTATTTAGTTTTCTTATAAAATCTATTATAGTAAATTAAATTGATTTAGGCTTCTAATAGTTTCCATCCGTATGTGCTATTAGAGTAAATCAACCCAAAGCTGGCATGTTGTCTAGTAACTACTAAATTACTAGCAACTCCTTGAATTTTATTTCCATTTCTTGCGATTGTGAGATTGTTCACATTGAAAGTTCCTGCCAAATCATTAATTCGTATTATAGCACCTAATGATGCAGTGGCAGGTAATGTTACTGTTATTGGTTGTGTTGTAGTATTTACAAAATAACCATATCCAACTGCTAACGTTGTGTTAATACTAGTTATTGTCCATGCAGTTCCAGATACTGTAGTAGCAGTATCTGCTGCTAGTTTTCGTACTTGAATGACGGAACTTACTGTAGGTGGAGTTATAAAAGTTACATTTTGTCCAGTATATGTATAATCTACGCCGGGTGTTTGTGTTACTCCATTATCAAATATTATTAGATTATCTACAGAATATCCGGTACCTACCGTGAAATTGGCTGTTGTGCCGTCACCATTAAATATACTAGTTGATGCGATTACGCCGCCGCCTGCCCCTGAGCTAACTGTACCAGGAATCCATTTAGCAGAATTACTATTCCATAGTAAAGCTTGGCCTTCTAGTGGAGCTACCGAAATAGTGTTTACATCGTATAACGTATTGAGTGATAAGTTACCAGTTGTTATAGTACTATTTCCTAGCTTTCGTATCTGAATAGATGAGCCTGATGATGGTGGGGTAATAAATCTTACATTTGCGCCCGTGTATGTATAATCTACATACGGGGTTTGTGATACTCCATTATCAAATATTATTAGAGTTTCAGAAGAATATCCAGTGCCTACTGAAAAATTAGCAGTTATCCCGTCACCAAAGAATAGGGCAGAAGTAATTCCAACTTCGCCGATACCACCTGGACTAACTGATCCTGGTTTCCAGAATCCAGAAGCACTATCCCAAACTAGAGCTTGTCCATTAACTGGGGCAGTAGTAATAGTGTTTACATCATTTAGATTACTAATTGATAGATTTCCACTTGCTATTGCACTATTGCCTAGTTTACGAATTTGAATTATTGAGCTAACAGCGGGTGGAGAAACAAAAGTTATATTTGATCCCGAGTATGTATAATCTACTCCAGGTGTTTGTGTTACTCCATTATCAAAAATTAGTAAATTATCAACTGAATAACCAGTACCTACT
>Ga0136642_1000327_pt1 | contig 26706 bp, 27 predicted proteins | sample LowCatLa1302831Y_FD_115313 | JGI IMG/M metagenome (GOLD analysis project Ga0136642, IMG submission 115313) | Freshwater microbial communities from Lower Cathedral Lake, Yosemite National Park, California, USA - 13028-31Y | ecosystem: Environmental > Aquatic > Freshwater > Lake ... | reverse complement strand
GAGGAGAAGCACATGAAATTTACAGTCGATCAACCAGCATTAGTTGATGGAGTTAATTGGGTCTCTCGCAGTCTCTCAACGCGCCCTATTAAAACCGAGTTATTAGGAATAGTTATCGACGCCAGCGGCGATGATGTAATCCTCTCGGCTTCAGATTTTGAGACAGCCAGCAAGTCTCATTTTAGCGCCGAGATAAAAACCAAAGGAAAGGTCTTAGTGCCAGGCAAACTCCTTGCGGAAATTTCGCGTTCACTTCCCAATAAACCAATCACATTTGAATTAGAAGGATCTCGAGTTTTAGTAACAAGTGGAAGCGCGAAATTTACACTTCCAACATTATCGATTTCTGAGTATCCCAACCTTCCAGAACTACCAGCCTCAACAGGGGTTATCACCAGCGATATTTACGCTGCCGCCGTTGCTCAAGTCGCTATCGCTGCAGGCCGCGATGATTCACTTCCAACTCTTACAGGTGTTCATATAGAAATAAATGAAGAAAATGTAACTTTGGCGGCAACTGACAGATACCGACTAGCAGTGCGCGAATTCCAATGGGAACCAACAACCCCAAACCTTTCACTCACAGCCCTTATGCGAGCCCGAACAATTGCTGATGCGGCTAAATCACTCGCTCACTCTAAAAACGTTTCTATTTCTTTTGCGCCAACTACAAGTAATGATCGCTTAGCCGGTTTTGCGGGCGATGGAAAAACAATGACATCTCGAATGCTCGACGGAACTTTCCCCCCATATCGCCACCTACTCCCACAAGATGTAACCACAACGGCGGTAATTGAAGTTGCACCATTATTGGATTCAGTGCGCCGTGTTGCACTTGTAACCGATAAAACAGTTCCATTACGTCTTGAGTTTTCTGGAACCTCACTCTCGCTTGAAGCGGGTGCCGGAGAAGAAGCGCAAGCAACTGAAGAAATTTCTATCTTGCTCAACGGCGAAGATATTTCAATTGCCTTCAACCCTGTTTTCTTAGCTGATGGTCTACAAGCTATCGGAACACCGTTTGTTCAAATTTCATTTACAGGTCCCAACAAACCCGCAATCCTTATGGGTAAAAAAGAACCAACAGGGGCTGTAGTTGAAAACTATCGTTACCTTCTTATGCCTATGCGCTACGCATCTTGATATATATAAAGGGATTACGTGCGCATTACAGAACTAGAGCTAACCAATTTTCGTTCGTACCCTAATTTAAAATTAGATTTAAAAAAAGGCGTTAATACATTTATTGGCGATAACGGTTCAGGCAAAACCAATATCGCCGAAGCGCTTATTTATTTAGCGTTTCTTTCTTCCCATCGCGTCTCTAGCAACCAACCACTGATCACACTCGGTGCTACCCAAGCAATCATCCGAGCGGAAATAGAGCGTGACTCCAGAACACTTCAAGTGGATTTAGAAATTAATCTCAATAAAGCAAACAGGGCTCGTCTCAATCAAAACCCAACAAGGAGCCAAAAAGAAATTTTAGGTGCCTGCCAAATTATTTATTTTTCACCCGAAGATTTAGATTTAGTGCGCGGAGATCCATCCACCCGCCGTGATTTCTTAGACAGATTGTTAATTACCAGAACCCCACGCCTAGCAGGTGTAATTGCGGATTACGAAAGAGTTGTAAAACAAAGAAACGCCTTACTAAAAACAAGGTCGTCGCAAAACGCGCTTGTACCTTGGAATGAACAACTTATAAAATTTGGCGCCGCACTCACAGCTGAGCGAATTGCGTTAGTAGAGGCGCTTAACCCTTTTGTAACCAATAACTACGCCCAGCTCAACGAAGTAAAAAAAGCGGGGATTGCCTACAAAAGCAGCAGCGAAGGCGTTTCATCTAATTTCGAGAAAAATACAACAGTTCTCAGTGCGCGTTTAGAAGAAGTGGCTTACCAAGAGATTGAAAGAGGGGTTTCCTTAATAGGGCCACACCGAGACGACCTTGATTTACAACTAGGTGATTTTCCGGCTAAAGGATATGCCAGCCACGGTGAATCTTGGTCGATAGCAATTGCACTGCGGTTAGCATCTTTTAATTTATTGATACAAGACGGTGCAGAACCGATACTCATCCTTGATGATATTTTCGCCGAACTAGATGCCTCACGGCGCCAACAATTAATTCACGCTACAACAATTGCGGAGCAAACAATTATTACCACAGCGGTTGAAAGCGATCTTCCGCATGAACTATTGTCGGAAAAATATTATGTTACGCCAGGGGTAGTCAAGAAAGGTCCACACTAGTGTCTAAACGTGACTTAGCTATTGACCTTTTTAAGAGTTTTAAAACCGGGTATTCAAAAAAATTTAGAACAGTTTCTCCTGTAGTCAAAAAAGAAAGAAAAAATAATGGCGACCCTGAACTTTTAAGTGAACTTGTTATTAATTTAATACAAGAAAGAGATTGGAAAAGTGGAATTGCCGAAGGAACTTTATTTACAACATGGTCTGAGATTGTAGGAAAGGAGATAGCAGCACACGCGACCCCGATATCAATTCTCGACGGGGTGCTCACTGTGCAAACATCATCTACAGCTTGGTCAACACAACTTTCCTTAGTTGCAAATGATCTGCTTGCAACAATTCAAAAGAGCCCATCAGGCGCACTCGTTGATTCACTAGTCTTCTTTGGGCCCCAAGCCCCCAACTGGAAAAAAGGAATACGGACTATCCGAGGCGCCCGAGGCGCCCGAGACACATACGGCTAAGCGAAAAAACTGGGTTTTAACCCCCTCTCTAATAGGAACCCTCACCCATGCGACAAACCCCCGCCTAATGCCACATCTATGACTTCTCGCGACTATCTCATATAGTGTTTTACCGATAGGATAAAAGACTGCTAGATAGAAAATTCGCTCCTAACGCCAATTTAAGGCGACTAAAGCGATGTGAAGAGGGGTCCAGTGAGCGAGAAGCCAGGCACATATAACGCCAGCGCGATCACTGTACTTGAAGGACTTGAGGCGGTTCGTAAACGCCCAGGTATGTACATTGGGTCAACCGGGGAGCGCGGCCTCCACCATCTTGTTTATGAAATTGTAGATAACTCAGTAGATGAAGCCCTCGCCGGGTATTGCAGTGAAATCAACGTAACTTTGATGGCTACCGGCGGAGTAGAAGTAATCGATAACGGCCGCGGAATTCCAGTCGATATGCACCCAGTAGAAAAAAAACCAGCACTCGAAGTTGTATTAACAGTTTTACACGCAGGCGGAAAATTTGGTGATGGCGGTTATTCAGTTTCTGGTGGTCTCCACGGAGTTGGTGTCTCTGTCGTCAATGCTTTAAGTTCCGATCTCTCAGTAGTTGTACAACGCGATGGAAATTTTTGGTATCAAGATTATAAATTGGGTGTTCCAACCGCTCCGGTTCGCAAAGGCGACCCATCTACAGCTAACGGGACCACTGTTAGATTTTGGCCGTCTGAAGAAATTTTCGAAACAACAGATTACTCTTTTGAAATTTTATCAACGCGTTTTCGAGAAATGGCATTTCTTAATAAAGGTTTAATCCTCACGCTTACAGATATGCGCCCAGGGCACGTGGATGAAAAAGGCGAACAACTTACTGTCCGTTACCAATATCAAGGCGGAATCGCTGACTTTGTAAAACACCTAAATTCAACCCGTGGCGAAACCCACAAATCAATTATTTCTTTTAGTTCCGAAGACATTAAACGAAAAATTGCATTGGAAGTTTCAATGCAATGGAATGCAGGATTTACTGAATCTGTTTATACATTTGCAAACACAATTCATACACACGAAGGCGGAGCACACGAAGAGGGATTTAGAACCGCACTTACATCGATTGTGAATAAATTTGGTGAAGAACAGGGATACATCAAAAAGAAAGAAGATAGATTAACAGGCGACGATGTACGAGAAGGCCTTACGGCTATCGTCTCAATTAAATTAGCAGAGCCACAATTTGAAGGACAAACTAAAACAAAACTTGGAAATACTGAAGCAAAATCATTTACACAAAAAGTTGTCAATGAAGAGCTATCAAGTTGGTTTGAACAAAACCCAGCCGAAGGCAAAGAGATTGTCCGCAAAAGTATTGATGCAGCAGCAGCCCGTGTAGCGGCGCGTAAAGCTCGCGATCTTTCACGTAACCGCAAAGGTTTATTAGAAGGCCGCGGAATGCCTGGAAAACTTGCTGATTGCCAATGGACAGATCCGGCAAAATGTGAGCTATATATTGTTGAAGGTGATTCTGCTGGCGGATCAACAAAAGGTGGCCGCGATTCCAGAAACCAAGCAGTTCTACCTATCCGAGGAAAAATTCTCAATGTGGAAAAAGCACGCATTGACCGTGTATTACAAAACAATGAAGTTCAAGCGCTAATTACAGCACTCGGTACAGGTGTGCACGATGATTTTGATATCGCTAAATTGAGATACCACAAAATTATTTTGATGGCCGATGCTGATGTAGATGGCCAACACATTAGAACGTTATTACTCACACTCTTGTTTAGATTCATGCGTCCACTCATTGAACAAGGCTACGTTTACTTCGCCCAACCACCTCTTTATAAATTAAAATGGGGCGGCAAAGAACCTGTTCAATATGCATTCTCTGATCGCGAACGAGATGGATTTATAAAACTGGGACTTGAAGCTGGAAAACGTTTACCTAAAGAAGACGGTATTCAACGTTTCAAAGGTTTAGGTGAGATGCCCGCAAAAGAATTATGGGATACAACAATGGATCCAGAACATCGCGTATTGATTCGAGTCACATTGGAAGATGCAGCAGCTACAGATGATCTCTTCTCTGTACTTATGGGAGAAGATGTTGAACAACGTCGCGCATTTATTCAACGCAATGCCAAAGATGTTAGATTCTTGGATATTTAGGAAACGCTATGGATGAAAATGTAGATTTCGATAGAATCGAAACAGTCGATCTCCAAGTAGAGATGGCGCGTTCATATCTCGATTATGCGATGAGCGTCATTGTTGGTCGCGCACTTCCAGATGTCCGCGATGGATTAAAGCCGGTCCATCGACGAGTTTTGTATGCAATGTATGACGCGGGTTACCGCCCAGATAAAGGTTACTACAAATCTTCACGCATTGTTGGAGATGTTATGGGTAACTATCACCCACATGGCGACGGCGCGATTTACGACACTGTTGTGCGTTTAGCTCAACACTGGTCATTGCGTTACCCACTCATTGACGGCAATGGAAACTTCGGTTCGCCGGGTAATGATCCAGCAGCGGCAATGCGTTATACAGAAGCTCGCTTATCTCCCATTGCCATGGAGATGATGCGCGACATTGATGAAGACACAGTTAATTTTGTTCCTAACTATGACGGACGATCACAAGAGCCAACTGTTTTACCAAGTCGTTTCCCAAATTTATTAGTAAATGGCAGCGCCGGAATTGCTGTGGGTATGGCTACAAATATCCCACCACACAATTTGCGCGAAATTGGTGAAGGTGTTGCGTGGGCACTTGCACATCCAGAAGCAAAACCAGATGAACTTCTTAATCAATTACTCAAAATTGTAAAAGGTCCTGACTTCCCAACCAAAGCACTAATAGTTGGAAGAACAGGAATAGAGAGTGCGTACAGAACAGGCCGCGGCTCAATCACAATGCGTGCGGTCGTTCAAGTTGAAGAAATAAATAAACGAACATGTCTTGTAATTTCTGAACTGCCATACCAAGTGAATCCAGACAACCTTGCTCTCAAGATTGCCGAACTTGTAAAAGATGGAAAAATAAAAGGAATTGCAGATGTCCGCGATGAAGGTAATGAGCGATTAGGACAACGCCTTGTCATAGTTCTACAAAGCTCCGCGATTCCTAAAGTCGTACTTAATAATCTTTATAAACAAACACAATTGCAAGACACTTTCGGCGCAAATATGTTGGCATTAGTCGATGGTGTTCCACGCACATTACGTTTAGACGAATTTATTCGCTTTTATATCGAGCACCAAGTAGAAGTAATTGTTCGCCGTACGAAATTCCGTTTAGCCGAAAAAGAAAAACGCGCTCACATTTTGTTGGGTTACCTTAAAGCACTCGATGCACTCGATGCCGTTATTGCACTGATCCGTGCGAGTACAACACCAGAAGAAGCACGTACCGGTTTGATGAAGTTACTCGACGTTGATGAAATTCAAGCAAATGCGATTCTCGATATGCAACTACGCCGAATCGCCGCCCTTGAGCGCCAGAAGATAAATGATGAATACACAGGTCTTATGGCAGATATTGTCGAGCTTAATGCAATTTTAATTAGCCCTGAAAAACAACGTGAAATAATCAAAACAGAGCTTGAAGATCTCGTTACTAAATACGGAGATGAACGCCGCACACAAATCATTGCAAGTGAAGGTGATTTCTCTGCTGAGGATTTAATCCCAGATCAAGATGTAGTTGTAACAATTACTCATGGCGGTTATTCAAAACGTACAATGGCTGATCTTTATCGTTCTCAAAGACGAGGTGGCCGAGGGGTCAAAGGAGCGGCACTAAAGGAAGATGATGTTGTAGATCATTTCTTTGTTGCCTCAACTCATGACTGGCTATTGTTTTTCACAAACCAGGGACGCGTTTATCGCAGCAAAGTTCACGAGTTGCCGGATGCGGGACGCGATGCTCGCGGACAACATGTAGCAAACCTGATGGCCTTTAAGCCAGATGAAAAAATCGCGCAAGTCTTATCGATAAAAGATTATTCAATTTCACCATTCTTGGTCCTTTCAACCAAAAGCGGACTTGTAAAAAAGACGCCTTTAGTTGAATACGACTCACCGCGCACGGGCGGACTCATTGCTATCTCACTTAAAGATAGCGACGAAGTTGTAAGTGCATCACTAATAAATGTAAATGACGAATTACTTTTGGTTTCTAAAAAAGGAATGTCATTAAGATTTGTGGTCGACGACGAATCACTGCGACCTATGGGGCGCTCTACAAGTGGAGTCATAGGAATGAAATTTAGAAAAGATGACGAACTCTTGACGATGGCTCGCATTAATTCTGAGTTGGCATCTGATTCATATGTATTTACAGCAACCGATGGTGGCTACGGCAAAAAAACACCAATTGATGAGTACCGCATTCAAGGTCGCGGCGGCATTGGAATCAAAGCTGCAAAAATCGATGAAGATTCCCGTGGTTCATTAGTAAGTGCGCTTGTACTTCGAAACGAAGATGAAGTTCTAGCGATCACATCTGCTGGAACAGTAATGCGCACCCCAGCCGCAGAGGTACGACAAACAGGTAGAGATTCAATGGGCGTGCGATTGGTCAATCTTGACAAGGGTGTGAGCCTGCTTTCGGTGACCAAGAACAGCGAAGATGAGATTTCTCCCAAAAATCAGTAGGGTAAGAGCCTGAGTTTGGGCTCACGCATAGTTCAAGGTAACCTTGCGCATCTGTGATTGCGTCTAACGCAATTGCGGGCCTATAGCTCAGCCTGGTTAGAGCGCTTCCCTGATAAGGAAGAGGTCGATGGTTCGAGTCCATCTAGGCCCACCCCGCTCAACACGGGGACCTAGCTCAATTGGTAGAGCACCGCCTTTGCAAGGCGGGGGTTAGGGGTTCGATTCCCCTGGTCTCCACAAGTTCGTCAACGATAGAAACTTTTCTATACATAGAAAGCGGTTTATTTATGTCAACAAATACTGCAACCCTTCACACATCAATGGGAGACATTGTTATTGAACTTTTCCCAAACCATGCACCAAAGACAGTTGCAAACTTTGTTGAACTTGCAACAGGTGCTCGTGAATGGGTAGATCCACGCACTGGCGAAAAATCAAATGCAAATTTGTATGATGGAACAGTCTTTCATCGCGTCATTGATGGCTTCATGATTCAAGGTGGGGATCCACTTGGTCAAGGAACTGGTGGACCTGGTTACAAATTTGCTGATGAGTTTCATGGTGAACTTACTTTTGATCGCCCATACATTCTTGCAATGGCTAATTCAGGTCCGGGCACAAACGGTTCACAATTTTTTATTACTGTCGCACCGACAACATGGCTCAACCGCAAGCACAGCATTTTTGGTGAAGTGAAGGATTCTGCTAGCCAGGCTGTAGTAGATGCTATTGGAAAGGCGAAGACCGGACCACAAGATCGCCCATCAACGCCAATCACAATCAATAGCGTCACAGTCAAGTAAAAATAATGACGCTGATGAAGCGTTCTGCAACACTGTCATTAATAACAATCATTTGCGCTGCTTACTTAGTTCAACTTCTTGTACCAAATTTGCAACAGCACTTATTTCTAGTCAAAGAAGCAGTGCTCAGTGATGGCCAAGTTCATGGAACCGCGCAAGGTGAATGGTGGAGATACCTCACTGTTGCACTCACACATGGCGGAATTTTTCATCTAGGTTTTAATATGTATGCGTTGATGGTTTTAGGTAATCCGATCGAAGCCGCTTTTGGAAAAACTAAATTTGTATTTATCTTTTTTGTCTCTCTTATCGCAGGATCATTGCTCTCAAATTATCTTGCTGCCTCAAACCAACCATCTGTTGGAGCATCCGGAGCTATCTTCGGACTTTTCGGAGCAATGGTTGTAGTGGGTAAAAAAATCGGCGCAGATATTCGCTCGATTGCAGTAATTATTGGAATTAACTTTGCACTCGGTTTCGCATTGGGTGGCGTGGATTGGCACGCCCACTTAGGCGGCCTCATTGGTGGAACATTGGCTTCTGTACTTTTGTTAACAAAAAAGCGCTGAAGAGTTATCCACAGAAGTTATCCACGGTGTGGAGAATTACAAGCGTGTAATTAGCGCCATTTCGTAGCGAGTGAAAAACCTACGCCGATAAATGAAAAACCTACGATCATGTTCCATGCCCCGATTCCAGGAATTGGATAACGAGTCTGGGTGACATAAAAAGTAACAATCCAGAGAAGACCAATAAGAAATGCGCTCACCATTGTGGGAGCAAGCCACGCAGGGCTCTCGAGCGGAGCGTGAGGAGCGTGAATAACATCCTCATGTTCGTGTGTGCGCTTCTCAATAACTTTCTTACGCAATTTCGATTTTGGCATAAGGCGAAGTTACACCAGATTTGCCGGAAAAGAAAAGGAGTGTGAGAGCGCTACTTATAGGAGAGAATTAGGTTGTGGCGACCAAAATCCTTGTAGTCGATAACTACGACTCCTTCGTCTTCAATCTTGTCCAATACCTTGCACAACTCGGCGCGCAATGCACCGTTGTACGAAACGACGAAGTTGAAGCTAGTGAAGCAAGTAAATATGACGGAGTACTCATATCTCCCGGTCCAGGAACGCCAGAAAAAGCTGGAGTCTCTGTTGAAATGATTCGATATTGCGCAGAAAAGAAAATTCCACTCTTCGGAGTTTGTCTTGGGCATCAAGCAATTGGTGTTGCATTTGGCGCTACCGTTTCTCGCGCACCAGAGTTACTTCATGGAAAAACTTCACTTGTTCACCATCATGGTGCAGGGGTTTTGAAAGATCTTCCTACTCCTTTTACTGCTACGCGATATCACTCACTTGCTGTTGAGCGAGAAAGTGTTCCCAACGAAATAGAAATTACTGGCGCAACAGATACAGGAATTGTGATGTCTATGCGACACAAGGATTATCCAATTGAAGGCGTGCAGTTTCACCCAGAATCAGTACTGACAGAACATGGTCACCAAATGCTTGCAAATTGGCTAACCGATTGCGGCGATAAAAATGCAAAAACAAAAGCGATCGGATTATCTCCGGTAGTTGGCAAAAGATAAATTAAGGCGTTTTATTTATTGTAATTGTTACAGACTGCCCAATTGTTTGGGTGCTTCCACCATCTGGTGCTTGGCGAATAACAACACCGGTTGGTTGCGACGGATCGTTAGCTTCCAATTCTTTTATAAGGAAACCCGCTTGGACTAATAAAGTTTTAGCTTGGATTCCATCAATTCCAATAAGGCTTGGAACTTCCACTTGACCACTAGCAATTTGCAATATAACTCCAGTACCAGCGGTGATGGTTGAGCCGGGATCAGGAATAACTTTTAAAACAGTTCCTTGCATTTGATCAGAGTTCATCGCTTGAGTTTGAGAAACGACTAAACCAGCAGCAGCTAATGAAGCACGTGCATCAAGTAATGACATACCTACAAGATCAACTGGAACAATCGCATCTCCAGGCCCATCTGAAATTGTTATTACAACTCCAGAACCTGATTTTACTCGTGTAGTAGCCAGTGGAATCTGATTAGCAACACGATCTTTAGGAATTCGAGCATCATGTGCGTGCGAAATTGTGACGACATAATCAGTGAGAAGAGACTTTGCTGCCGACTCTGTCAAACCGACAACATTTGGAATCTGATTTCCAACTGAAGCAGCATTGGGTTTAGAAATAATAAGCGCCGCAGTGGAAATTCCACCCACAAAAAGAAGTGCAACAAGAACCCCTACTACAACGCGGCGCTTGATGGGCTTGCGAGTAATCTTGGTTGTAATTGTTTCACCGGCATGAATTTTAAATATGTCATCCAACATTAACCCTGCTGATTGGTACCTATCTTCGGCTTTCTTTGCCAAAGCGACAGAAAGCATGACATCAATTCCAACTGGGAGATCGAGTGCAATTTTGCTTGGAAGTACAAAATCACCGGATACATGTTGGTATGCAATTGAAACAGGTGTATCACCCGTGAAAGGTGGTTGTCCAGTGAGGACCTCATATAACAAACACCCAGTGGAATAAATATCGCTGCGAGCATCTGCTATTTCACCCAATGCTTGCTCTGGTGATAAATATTGCGCAGTGCCAACGATGTTCCACGTACTTGTCAATGTTGCACCTAAATCGTCGAGGGCGCGCGCGATTCCAAAATCCATAACCTTTACATCGCCTTGGTCAGTGATCATGATGTTTGCAGGTTTTATATCTCGGTGAACAATCCCGCGCTCATGTGAGTATTCCAATGCGGCAAGAATGCCTTCCCCTATCTCTAATGCTCGAGCCAGAGGTAATCGTTCACCACGGTGGATTAGTTCACGAAGAGTATTACCAGAAACTAATTCCATAACTATGTATGGAGCAGGATCTTCTCCTGAATCATAAACAGCAACAATTCCAGGATGATTCAACCCAGCAGCAGCAAATGCTTCTTTTCTAAAGCGTGCAACAAATGAAGGGTCGCGCGCTAGATCACTTCGAAGAACTTTTACTGCAACTTCACGAGCAAGACGTTGGTCATGAGCGCGAAAAACATCAGCCATGCCACCAGTGCCAATCATTTCTCCCAGCACATAACGTCCGCCTAGAATATTTTGCGTCATTGCGCCGCCCCCATAAAGACCAAAGGTGTATTTTTTATCGAGTCTTCTGTAACTATATCCGCGATAATGATGGATACGTTGTCAGGTGCTCCATTGATATACGTAGCCTCGATGAGCGCAGAGATTGCCTCGTCACGTGACTTCTTTTTTATCAATGCCTTCATCTCTTTATCTGATAGAACACTTGATAAGCCATCACTACAAAGCATGAAGCGATCTCCTGTTTTTACTTCATGGATCTGCAGGACTGGAATGATATTTCCTTCACCCATCAACGCTTGTGTAAGAACAGATCGTTGCGGATGATCAATGATTTCAGCCGGGGTAATTGCTCCTTGATCAAGGAGTTCTTGCATGACCGTGTGATCACAACTGAGTTGTTCTAAATCATTTCCGCGCAATCTATATGCTCGCGAATCACCTACATGTAAAAGTGCAATCTTTTCGCCATAAAGCAGCAATGCAGTCAAAGTTGTTCCCATGCCACGTACTTCAATAGCGTCGCGCGCGTATGCACCTATTTCATTATCAATTGTATGGAGTGAATGCTGTAACAAATCTTCTGTCGAGTCAGCATCGATGTCAGGGTTAGAAAGCATGAGATGCAGTGCAGCCAAAGTTTTAATTGCAATGCGCGAAGCAACTTCTCCGCCAGCATGACCACCCATACCGTCGGCTACCGCAATTAATTTTGCGGAAGTAAATCCAGAATCTTCATTACCTTCCCGAACAAGTCCAAGAACAGAGCGCGCAGAACTTTCAAAAACGAGATGCTCCCTTTTGCTACTCATAGAGGTAAGCCTAACGGTGCTAATCTGGCATATGAAAATCTACGCCCATCGTGGAGCATCGAAAGATTTTCCAGAGCACACATTGCGCGCCTACAACGGCGCAATCGCTCAAGGAGCCGATGGTTTTGAATGCGACGTACGGCTTACAAAAGATAACGTTGCAATCCTTTGGCACGATGCCGATCTAAAGCGATGTGCTGGTGTGTCAGGCAGGGTTGCAGAGATGAAATATGCACAGATTCGAAGAGAATGTCCAGAAGTGTTGACCCTGGAAGAATTACTTATTTTAGCCCGCGAAAATAAAAAAGAATTAGCAATTGAAACAAAACACCCAGTCCCGACTGCAAATAAAATTGAAAAAGTTGTTATAGAACTCTTATCTCAAGAAAAACAAAGCACTGAAATATCAATTATGTCTTTCTCATGGCTTGCACTTGAACGAATCAAGATTATGGCCCCAGATCAAAAAATAGTTGCACTTCTTGAAAAGCATCAATCAAAGTTCATGCGTCGATTTTCATCAGCAAAAGCCATAGGACCCAGTATCGAAAATTTGAGAAGAGATTCAACTCTCGTGAATAAATCGCATGAGTTATTTGTCTGGACGGTCGATAAAGATGAAGATATACAATTTTGTGAGCGCAATGGAGTCAAAGTCCTAATTACAAATACCCCGTCAGTGGCACGTGTTGTACTCGGGTATCATTAGGCAGTGGGAACATACGGATACTTAGGACCAAAAGGCACCTTTACTGAGGCAGCTCTAAAAAAGATCACATCTGCAAACGATTCACTCCAACCCTATGCAAATGTGACGGCCGCACTCAATTCGGTTCGCGAAGGTCATGCTCATTTTGCACTAGTCCCGATTGAGAATTCTGTTGAAGGTGTTGTTGCCCGCACACTTGATGAACTCGCTACAGGTGAACCACTTGTCATTGTCGGAGAAGTTACCTTGCCGGTTTCATTTGCCCTGATGGTAAAACACGGAACAACTGAGATAAGACGAATAGCTACACACCCACATGCTGAAGCACAATGCCGAACCTATGTTGCTCTCAATTATCCTGGCGCAGAAATAATTCCCACAGCTTCAACTGCAGCAGCTGCAGAATCTATTTCACGCGGAGAATTTGATGCAGCCATTGCTGCCCCTGTGGCGGCGGCACACTACGGACTCACAATCATCGCCGACAACATTGGCGATAATGATGGAGCGATAACTCGTTTCGTACTTGTCTCTAAGCCAGGCAATATCCCACCTCGAACTGGTTTGGATCGCACTTCGATGGCAATTTTTATCGGAATAGATCATGTTGGCGCGCTCCTTGAAATACTCACAGAATTTGCAAAAAGAGAAGTAAACCTAACTTTTATTCAGAGTCGACCTACAGGTCGCGAGCTTGGGCATTACCATTTCATTATTGATGTGGAAGGCCACATCAACGACGCACCAGTTGCAGAGGCCGTGGCCAGTCTTCGTCAACGTTGCGAAGATATTCGCTTCCTAGGTTCGTACCCGCGAGAAAAGGTCAAATAAATGATTGACATCAAATTCTTACGCGAGAATCCTGATGTGGTCCGCGATTCACAAAAAGGTCGCGGCGAAGATGTAACTCTTGTAGATCAAGTCATAGAAATTGATGAAAAGCGCAGAGTTGCAATTAATGAATTTGAGCTATTACGTGCGGAACAAAACACACTTTCAAAGTCTGTTGGTGCGGCTAAAGGTGACGAAAAAACAAAATTGTTAGAGAGTGCTAAAGATTTAGCTACACGCGTAAAAAACGCGGATGTAAAGAGAGCAGAATTAGAGGCACAAACCCAAAACATCGCTCTTCAATTATCCAATGTGCTTGATCCCAAAGCACCGATAGGAAAAGAAGAAGATTTCGTAGTCTTAGAGCACGCAGGAACTCCGCGAGAATTCCAAGATTTTGAACCAAAAGATCATGTTGAATTAGGAAAATTATTAGGGGCAATCGATACAGAGCGTGGTGCGAAAGTTTCTGGTTCTCGATCATATTATCTAACAGGTGTTGGAGCGCTCCTTGAATTCGCTCTTGTTAATTACGCAATTTCTTCTGCAGTAAAAGCGGGATTCACTCCAGTAATTCCACCCGTTTTAGTAAATCCTCCAGCAATGGAAGGCACAGGATTTCTTGGACAAGCGGCAGAAAATGTTTATCATTTAGAAAAAGATGGAATGTATTTAGTTGGTACAAGTGAAGTACCACTTGCTGCGTATCACATGGACGAGGTATTACCTGCTGATAAATTACCTTTACGTTACGCAGGATATTCAACGTGCTTTCGTCGGGAAGCAGGAACGTATGGCAAAGACACACGAGGAATTATTCGAGTACACCAATTTGATAAAGTAGAAATGTTTTCCTTTTGCCACCCAGATCAAGCAATCGAAGAACACCAACGTTTATTACAATGGGAAAAAGATTTCCTCAACGCAATGGAAATTCCTTACCGTGTTATTGATGTGGCATCTGGGGATCTTGGATCTAGCGCTAACCGAAAGTTTGATATTGAAGCTTGGATCCCAACGCAGAAGGCATATCGTGAAGTGACAAGTACATCTAATTGCACAGAATTTCAGGCCCGCAGACTAAATATTCGTTTTAAAGATGCCGATGGGACAAAGGCGGTTGCTACCCTCAATGGAACTCTTGTTGCAATCCCACGCATGATTGTTGCAATATTAGAGAATCACCAAAATTCGGATGGAAGTGTCAATGTTCCAAAAGCACTTCAACCATTTCTTGGTACCCAACGATTTGAGTTGGTGTGAGTAAACGCCCCAAACTCATTGCAACTGATTTAGATGGAACTGTTGTAGCGCATTACGGTGAAATAAGTCAGCGCACAATCAACGCATTTCGAAAAGCGCATTCCATGGGAATCGAAATATTCTTTGTTACCGGTCGCCCACCACGGTGGATGCCTGAAATTCAAGAGGCCTTCGGAATTGGCAAAGCAATCTGTGGCAACGGAGCAATGCTCTATGACTTACAAAATGCAAAAGTCCTCGAAGAGTGGTTGTTACCGGTAGATGCTCAATTAGAAACAGTGAAGAGATTGCGCGCTGCTATCCCGCAAATATCGTTTGCAGTTGAATCCCATAACTATTTCCACCGAGAAAAAATATATGTGCCACGTTGGGATGTTGGAATTGACAATGTGGGTGTTGAAAAAATTGAAGAAGTAATTAGTTCACCTGCCCTCAAATTGTTAGCACGCTGTTCGCAGCAAGAGCTGACCTCTGATGAAATGCTGGCAATAGCCACGAAAGAACTCGAAGGAATCGTTACGGTAACTCATTCAAATCCTCATGATTCATTATTAGAGATCTCGGCCATCAATGTTTCAAAAGGTGCAACACTTTCTAAAATGGCGGCAAGGCTTAATATCAATGCGCAAGATTGTGTTTCATTTGGCGATAACCCAAACGATATTTCCATGTTGCAATGGTGTGGTCGCTCATATGCGATGGCGGATGGACATCCTGATGCTGCAAAACATGCAAAAGGAATTGCGCTTCCACACACCGATGACGGCGTTGCAATTATCATCGAGGAATTACTCGAGCTTCCCGCCTAATTAGATTCCTCAATTTTCAACTCTTGTGATTCTCGGGTAACCTCTCCCACGGAGGGCTCGCATAGCGGCCGAGTGCACCGGTCTTGAAAACCGGCAAACGAAAGTTTCGTGGGTTCAAATCCCACGCCCTCCGCCATTTTCTTTTTTGTGGCTGACTTCATAGCCCTTATGAAGAGCTATATCTAGCACTCTCGTCACGCCGAGAGGACACTTGCTCCTTAGGAATTACCAAAGGGGCTGAGTTTATGTCAGGTGTGTTTTCACCAACGAGGGCGAAGATCAAAGAGCGTACTTTGCGCACCGATAAATATTGGCTTCAGCCAGCGATAACTTTTGGAGTTTTATTTAGTTTTATTATCTATGCAACCTTTAGAGCATTTGAAAATAAATATTATTTTGCAGAACCTTTGATTTCACCTTTCTATTCACCGTGTTTATCAAATTCTTGCATCGAAGGAACTTCAATTCTTGGACAACCTCTTAATAATAAATACTTTGGAATTGGTATTTCCCCATCATTATTTATTTTGATATTCCCACTGGGATTCCGCATGACCTGTTATTACTACCGCAAGGCCTACTATCGTGCATTTTGGATGTCACCACCAGCATGTGCCGTTGCCGAACCACATAAAAAATATACTGGCGAAACAAGAGCCCCTCTAATTTTACAGAATGGGCACCGTTGGTTTTTCTATGCAGGATTAGTTTTCAATGTATTGCTAACGATTGATGCAATCATGGCATTCAAAAATGTAAGCGGCCAATGGGGACATATGAGTGTTGGAACACTTGTGTTGCTCAATAACGCAACTTTACTGTGGCTCTATTCAATGTCGTGTCATACATGTCGCCACACACTTGGTGGTCGACTCAAGCATTTCTCCAAGCACCCAGTTCGATATAAGGCTTGGTCTATCGCTTCAAGGTTAAATCACCAACACCAGTTATTTGCTTGGATTTCTTTATTTGGTGTCGCATTTGCTGACATCTACATTCGCGCTGTTGCATCTGGCGCCTGGACTAACTTCTATTTCTTCTAAAGAGAGTGGCCATGACAAATTTAGAAAAATATAATTACGACGTAGTCATTATCGGTGCTGGCGGTGCAGGGCTCCGTGCTGCAGTAGAAGCACGCGAATCTGGTCTCAGTGTTGCAATTATTTGTAAATCACTTTTTGGTAAAGCTCACACAGTTATGGCCGAGGGTGGTGCAGCTGCATCAATGGGTAACGTCAACTCTGGTGATAACTGGATGGTGCATTTTCGCGACACAATGCGTGGTGGAAAATTCCTGAACCATTACAGAATGGCTGAATTACACGCGAAAGAATCCCCTGATCGAATTTGGGAACTTGAAGTATGGGGCGCTCTTTTTGATCGCACCAAAGAAGGCAAAATTTCACAACGCAACTTTGGCGGGCATGAATATCCGCGCTTGGCCCACGTCGGAGATCGCACAGGACTAGAACTTATTCGCACAATGCAACAACGTATCGTTGGCCTACAACAACAGGATGCGCGCGATTATGGTGATGCAGAAAGTCACATGAAAGTATTTGCAGAACTTACTGTCACCGAAATTATTAAAGAAAATGGAAAAGTTGCAGGAGTCTACGGATACTGGCGTGAATCAGGCAGTGAAGTTCTATTTGAAGCAAAGTCAGTAATTATTGCAACGGGTGGAGTTGGAAAAACTTTCAAAATTACATCGAACTCTTGGGAAGGCACGGGCGATGGCCACGCACTTGCACTTAAAGCCGGAGCAAATCTTGTCGATATGGAATTTTTGCAATTCCATCCAACTGGAATGGTGTGGCCACCATCTGTTCGAGGAATTCTTGTTACTGAATCCGTGCGCGGTGAAGGCGGAATCTTGACAAATAATGTAGGCGAACGATTTATGTTCAAGTACATCCCAGAAGTATTCAAAAATATTTATGCTGACAATGAAGCAGAAGCAGATCGTTGGTATTTAGATCAAGATAATAACCGCCGCCCACCAGAATTATTACCTCGTGATGAAGTTGCTCGCGCAATTAACTCCGAAGTAAAAGCAGGACGTGGAACCGAACATGGCGGAGTTTTCCTCGATGTATCAAAGCGTTTATCTGCAGAAGTAATCAAGAAGCGTCTTCCTTCTATGTGGCACCAGTTCTATGAACTTGCCGGTGTTGACATCACGAAAGAACCAATGGAAGTTGGTCCAACCTGTCACTATGTAATGGGCGGTGTTGAAGTAGAACCAGATACTGCAGCAGCAGTTGGTGTTCCAGGATTATTTGCAGCAGGTGAAGTAGCTGGTGGAATGCATGGTTCAAATCGTCTCGGTGGAAATTCGCTTTCAGATCTCTTGGTATTTGGGCGTCGCGCAGGAATGGGCGCTTCTGAATATACAAAAAAGAATAGTGATAATCCCGTGAGTGATGCTTCAGTAAGTGCTGCAGCAGCTCGAATTCAAGCGCCATTTAGTCGTACGGGTGGGGAGAACGCTTATTCACTCCATGCCGAACTTCAAGAAGTCACGCATAATTTAGTTGGAATTATTCGTACGGGTGTTGAACTTCAAGAGGCAATAGAAAAGATTGCAGCTATTCGCGCACGAAGTGGAAATATTTCCGTAAGTGGAGATCGCAAATTCAATCCTGGTTTCCATTTAGCTTTCGACCTGGACAACATGTTATTAGTTGCCGAGAGCACCGCGAAGTCAGCTATTTTGCGTGAAGAATCTCGTGGCGGACACACACGCGATGACTTCCCAGGTATGAATAATAAGTGGCGCCAGGTAAATCACATTTCAAGTTTCGATGGAAATAAAGTGAATGTGAAGGCGCAAGCTCTACCATCAATTCCGAAAGAACTCTTTGATCTCTTTGATGTACACGAACTTGAGAAATATATGACACCAGAAGAAATTACGAAAGGCGGATCCAACTAATGGCACGCAAACTTAATCTTCGTATCTGGAGAGGTGATTCAACTAATGGCGCACTGCAAGATGTTGTAGTTGATGCCAATGAGGGTGAAGTGGTTCTTGATGTAATTCACCGTGTGCAAGCGACACAGATGGGCGACCTTGCTGTCCGCTGGAATTGCAAAGCAGGAAAATGCGGTTCCTGTTCGATGGAGATAAACGGAAAGCCACGTTTGGCATGTATGACACAAGTTTCGGCGTACGGTGATGATGAAACAATTACTGTCACACCGCTTCGTGCGTTCCCTGTTATCAAAGATTTAGTGACAGATGTTTCATTCAATTATAAGAAAGCAATGGAAATTCCTGCCTACTCGCACCCTGCTAATTTGAAGCCAGGTGAGGCTCGTATGGAACAAGTAGATGTTGAACGTAGTCAAGAGTTCCGTAAGTGCATTGAATGTTTCTTGTGCCAAAACACGTGCCACGTAATTCGTGACCATGAAGAGAATAAGAAATCATTTGCAGGGCCGCGCTTCTTTATTCGCATCGCTGAACTGGATATGCATCCACTCGATACCTTAAAAAACCGTAAGAAAACTGCTCAAGAAGAGCATGGTTTAGGAATGTGCAATATTACAAAATGCTGTACTGAAGTCTGTCCTGAACATATCCGTATTACAGACAATGCGATTATTCCAATGAAGGAACGCGTTGTCGATGAAAAATATGATCCACTCCGGTGGTTGGGTTCCAAGATCCGCAAACGCGAGGGTATTGTCTAGAGCATGAAATTAATACTGCGTTGGTTAGCCCTCGCAGCTGCCTTTTGGGTTGCCACAGCAATCGTCCCAGGCATAACGGTCAATGGTGGATTTACAACATATCTTTGGGTTGCACTTTTATTTGGACTTATCAATGCGATTCTGGGCTCCATCCTTAAAATACTTACATTGCCGGCGACGATAATTTCATTTGGTTTGTTCCTTTTTGTTATTAATGCCGCAATGCTGACATTGACTGCGCGATGGAGTTCAAAGTTAGATGTCACCGGATTTGGTTCAGCGTTACTTGCCTCTCTTATCATTAGTGTGGTTACCGGGCTGCTGAGCCGCCTTTACAAGAAAGCGTTACCTTTCTGAAATCGCTAGCGCTGGTATCTATTGGCGGAATTTTTGGAACACTTCTTCGCTATTCATTAGGCCTACTAATACCTGATACTCGCACCGGAACTCTCGTGGCAAATGCATTGGGCGTTGCGTTGGCATCGGCATTACTCGTACTAATGGAACGCCGTGGGATTACGGAGTTGAGACACTTATTATTACCAGGATTTTGCGCAGGGCTTACAACTTTTTCTGCCGTTACTTCTGAATCACTTGAACCAAAAGCTGGAGGGGCTCTCTTCCTTGCCGAGAATGTCATTGCTTCTCTTCTTCTTGTAATTATAATTTTACCGCTAGCTCGCAAAGTTATTCCGGAGCGCGAATGAATACCGTCCTCATTATTATTGGCGCAGCTATTGGAGCTCCAATGCGCTTTGCTATAGATCAATACATAAGAAAATTTACGAGTAAGCCTTATGGAATATTTATTGTCAATATTGTGGGTTCATTCATACTTGGGCTTACATTCAAAAGTAGCGAACACGCGCATGATTTTTTAGCTATCGGATTTGCAGGTGCTTTTACAACATGGTCAACATTTATGTTAGATATCTATTTAGCGTTCGAACTTAAACGCTATAAAGAGGCCTCAGTTAATTTACTTCTTTCACTTGGCTTCGGACTTATAGCTGCATGGTGTGGATTGCATTTAGCGTAAAGAGGCCATCCAAGCCTCGATTGCATCTGGGTGACGAGGAATATTCTCGCTCAGATTAATACAACCATCTTCAGTAACGAGAACATCGTCTTCGATGCGAATACCGATACCGCGAAATTCTGGTGGAAAGAGTTCGTCGTCGGGCTGAATATAGAGTCCTGGTTCCACAGTTAAAATCATTCCTGCTTTCAACTTTGCTTCTCTGTATTGATTCGAGCGCGCTTGTGCACAATCATGAACATCCATACCGAGCATGTGGCTTACGCCGTGAAGTGTCCAACGGCGATGTAATCCAATTTCTGGTTGCATTGATTCATCAACACTGACCTTAAGGACACCCAAGTCGTGTAATCCCTGCGCAAGAACGCGATGACACGCGCGGTTCATTGCAAGAAAATCGGCGCCAGCTTTAACTGCCGCAAAACCGGCCAACTGAGCTTCATAGACCAACATATACAAAGCGCGCTGCGCCGGAGAAAACTTTCCACTCACTGGGAATGTGCGAGTTATATCTGCGGTGTAAAAAGAATCCATTTCAATACCGGCATCAACGAGTATTAATTCACCATTTCGAACTGCGCCATCATTGCGAGTCCAGTGCAAAACACATGCATGCGCACCCGATGCTGCAATTGTGTTGTAGCCAAGATCATTACCTTCAATGCGGGCACGGCCATAAAAAGCGGCCTCGATAACGCGTTCTCCACGAGGCGTGGCAACAGCGGCGGGAAGCGCACGGATAATGTCATTAAAACCTGAATAGGTTGCATCTATTGCTCGTTGCATTTCTTTGATTTCATAGTCATCTTTTATCAAGCGATGCACGGAAGTAAAATTTGCTAACTCATCATCTTTAGCGTTCGTCTTTATCAGCGAATCGACCAATGTGTCTTGACCTCGAATAACAAGTGCGCCATTATTTTTTGCTAAGAAAGTTTTTAAGTCAGAAACATTACGTGTTTCGATTTGATATCTAGCCTGTGCTTCTTCAAGCGTAAATCGTCGCCCAACCCATAGTTCCCCGTAACGGGCATCTTTATAAAAGGCATCTGTATCACGCGTTGAACGCGGATTGATAAACAATATAGGTGTGTGGTTATCGCCCTGGGGTTCCATCACCAATACCGCATCCGCAGTTGCCTCAACACCTTGAACGCCCGTGTAGTAAGCAAAAGCAGAATGTGGACGGTACAAATAATCGGTGTCATTACTGCGCACTTTGTAATTTCCAGATGGAAGAATTAAACGAACACCTGTAAACACTTGTGACAACAGTTGACGCCGAGAAAATGCATAAGTTGCAACATCATCGGGAGTGATTCCGTGAAGTGGTGATGGCGTCCACCCAGTCTTCATAAATTCGGCATAGAGTTGTGATGGCTCTACGTCGTAAACACGCCCTGGCTTCTTCGCTTCAGTACTCATTACTAGTGTGACTCGCGAGGAATTGGTGCGCCGCTCTTTCCTAAAAGGAAATCAAGGTCTGCACCTAGATGAGCTTGTTGTACGTGATCGATGTAAAGGCGTTCCCAACCACGAGCAGGTGCTGCGAATGCTTCACTTGTACTTGCTGGCAAAGTGCGTGATGCAAGTTCTGCATCTGAAATATCTATCGATATTGAGCGCGCTTCTACATCAAGAATAATCATGTCACCATTTTTAATAAGACCAAGTGGCCCACCAGCTGCAGCTTCCGGTGCTACATGGAGTACGACTGTTCCATATGCAGTTCCACTCATGCGGCCATCACAGATACGAACAAGATCGGTAATACCTTGTTCAAGAAGTTTTTTAGGAATTGCCATATTCGATACTTCTGGCATTCCTGGATATCCCTTAGGTCCACATCCACGAAGAACAAGGACGGAATCTTTTGTGACATCAAGATTAGGGTCATCAATTCGTGAATGAAAATCTTCAATACTCTCAAAGACAACTGCAGGACCACGATGTTTGAGAAGCGCAGGGCTTGCTGCAGCTGGCTTAATTACCGCGCCAAGCGGGGCAAGATTTCCGTAAAGAATAGCTATACCTGCATCTTTTTGAAGTGGTCTTGCTAAACGCGAAATAACATTCTCATCAAAAATTTCTACATTTTTCAATGAATCAACAAGCGGTTTTCCGGTTACGTTGATTGCTTGATGATCCAGGCTAGCTTCGACCTCTTTAAGAACAGCGCGAAGTCCACCTGCACGGAAGAGATCTTCCATAAGAAATTTACCGGCGGGCTGCAAATTTACAAGAAGTGGAATATGTGAGCCAATTTCATCGAAATCATCGAGTGTGAGATCAACACCTACTCGCCCTGCGATTGCAAGTAAGTGCACAACAGCATTAGTAGATCCACCAATTGCGGCTAGTGCCACAATGGCATTAACGAATGAACCACGAGTCATAACATCAGAAGGTTTGAGATCCTCGTAAACCATTTCGACAATACGGCGACCTGATAGATGCGACATTTCTAATAAACGACTATCAGGTGCGGGAGTTCCCGCTAATCCAGGAAGTGTCATTCCCAATGCTTCAGCCATACTTCCCATTGTTGAAGCTGTTCCCATTGTGTTGCAATGACCTTTACTTCGAATCATTGATTTTTCAGATGCGTTGAAATCTTCTTGTGACATTTTTCCTGCGCGAACATCCTCAGAGAATTTCCAAACATCAGTACCACAACCCAGAATATTTCCGCGGAATGTTCCATTCAGCATCGGACCACCCGAAATAACAATTGCTGGAAGATTTACAGAGGCGGCTCCCATGAGAAGAGCGGGAATTGTTTTATCGCAACCACCTAAAAGTACAACTCCATCAACTGGATTTGCACGAATCAATTCTTCAGTAGCCATTGCAGCGATATTTCGGTAAAGCATTGCAGTAGGACGAACATTAGTTTCACCAGGAGAAATCATCGGTAAGTTATAAGGAACACCTCCCGCGGCCCAAATTCCATCTTTAACGCTTTGTGCAACTTCATTGAGGTGGGCATTACATGGAGTTAATTCCGATGCAGTATTGACGATTGCAATCTGAGGTTGTTTACCGGTGAATGCGGTGTCAGGGTTTCCTCGACGCATCCACGCGCGATGTATGTAAGAGTCACGATCGTTGCCGCCGTACCATGCTGCACTTCTCATAATGTGGCTCCTCAACTCATTAATCAATATCGTAGATAATATAGTGTAATTACTTCTAGTACCCTTCGACAATGCACGATTTATTTACTTTTGGCGAAGTAATGGCACTCTTCCTTGCAAGTGACACAGATAGCGTTATCAACGCCAAGGAATTCGCCCGAGAAGTAGCAGGTGCTGAAGCAAACGTCTCAGTTGGTCTAACACGTTTGGGTTTGCGTGTTAAATACCTTAGCAAAGTTGGTGTAGATGAACTTGGTGATGCAGTGCTGACATCATTTGAATCAGAAGGAGTTGATACCTCACTCATACTTCGTTCACAATCCTTTACAGGAATACTTATTAGAAATCGTGGAACCACTCGGCCAGTACACGTTACATATGTACGAAAAGAAAGCGCTGGTTCAGAACTTTGTGCCACAGATATTTCCGAAGAATTTATTTCTGAATCTCGCTGGGTTCATGTGACTGGAATATCGGCGGCGATCTCCCGTACTGGTGCAGAGGCAGTAAAAAAAGCTTTATCGCTCGCAGTAAAGTTTGAAAAACCAAGAAGTTTAGATTTGAATATTCGTCGCAAACTGTGGAGTGAGAAAGTGGCACAAGAGTCACTTCTTCTTTTAGCACCACTTGCTACGCATATTTTTGGTGGGGTAGATGAATATGAAGTTGTATGGGGCAACAAAGAGCCATTGAAAAATTTAGAGAGCGCACTGGATTGTGGCGCACGTGTTGCAATCATGACCTCGGGCGATGGCTTAATTCGCGTACTTAGTTCCGATGGCTATATGGAATCTATGCCGCCAAGAATTTCAGCAGTAGATCCCGTGGGTTCAGGAGATGCATTTGTAGCAGGAACTATCTCAGCACTCATTGCTGGTCTATCGTTAGAAAATGCAGTGGCACAAGGTGCGAGATGTGGAGCTGGTGCAGCAAGCAAAGTAGGAGACTGGGCAGGGCTACCTTATGGAAGAGCTGGAGTAATTAATGCAGATGCTTGAGGAGTTCGAAAGTTGCGCAATGATGGCCATTATCCGTTCTGATAACGAGTTGCATGCACGCGAACTTGGTCACGCTTTAGTCAATGCAGGAATGCGAATAATAGAATTTACAACAACGTGCCCCAATGTTTTTGGGCTTATAGAAGAGTTTGCACAAGAGCCAATTTATGTTGGAGTCGGAACGACAGCCAGCAAAGAACATGTGCGTAATGCCGCAAAAGCAGGAGCAGGTTTCGTGGTTTCACCACACACAGATAGTGAAATTATCAGAGAGACGAAAAAACTAAACTTAATTTCTGTTCCTGGAGTTGCTACTGCCACAGATGTGGCTACAGCAATTGCATCGGAGGCTGATTTACTAAAACTTTTCCCTGCATCAACTTACGGAGCCTCGCACCTAAAAGCTTTGCGCGATCCATTCCCTAACCAACGTTGGATTGCAACGGGAGGAGTAAATATTTCTTCGGTGAGTGAGTGGTTTACAGCCGGAGTCCAAGGCTTTGGACTCGGTGGACCATTAACCAATGGCGGGCTAACTCAAGTCAATGAAAGAGTTAGAGAATTTAAAGATGCAATTACTAAAGCTAAATTAGCGCAGAAAAATCCGTAGGAGTCATATAGCGCGAATCGATTGATTCAGCGAGCGCTCCATCAACTTCAGATGCAGTTTTTGCGGTAATCCAATCTGGGTCTGCAATAAACGCCTCCCAATTCTTGGCAGGATCTCCTATGTGTTTGACAACGTAAGTCAATACATCAGGGTGTGCATCTTCAATCCAATAACCAACGCTTTCCATTCCATGTTTGCGGAAAAGTGCAACAGTGTGATTGCGAAAACGGGCGCAAAGGGCTTCAATTTTCCCTGGGTTAGCAGTATAAATCCGTAATTCATAAGTCATTTGTGATTCTCCCTTTTTCTTTGTAATAAGGTACACCTAGAGAGCAAATGTAGCGGGAGGTCGAAAAATGAAATATACGAACCTAGGCCGAACTGGTCTTACGGTCAGTCAATTATGTCTGGGAACAATGAATTTTGGTCCCGAAACTGACGAAGTAACTTCACATTTAATAATGGATACTGCTCTCGGATATGGAATTAATTTTTTTGATACGGCAAATAGATATGGTGGTAAAAACGATAACTTTGGTCGCACCGAAGAAATCATTGGACGTTGGTTTGCACAGGGTGGTGGACGTCGGGAGAAGGTTGTACTTGCAACAAAGCTCTATGGTGAGATGGATCCCTGGCCAAATAACAAAGGGGTATCTGCACTAAATATTCGTCGTGCAGTAGATGCAAGTCTTAAACGAATGCAAACAGATTACATAGATTTATATCAAATGCACCATATTGATCGTTCCACACCGTGGGAAGAAGTGTGGCAAGCGATGGATGTCTTGGTTACACAAGGAAAGATTCTCTACGTAGGGAGTTCTAATTTTGGTGGGTGGCATATTGCCCAAGCCCAGGCTGTGGCCCAAGCTCGTAACTTTATGGGATTAGTTTCTGAACAATCAATTTATAATTTATTGACGCGCCACATTGAACGTGAAGTTATTCCAGCATCACTCCATTATGGAATTGGAATATTACCTTGGTCACCATTACACGGTGGAATTTTGGGTGGAATCATCAAGAAAGAACGTGATTCGAAGCGTCGTCTTGAAGGTCGCTCTAAAGAAGCGTTAGACGCACTTCGTCCAAGTATTGAAGCTTATGAAAATTATTGTGAATCAATTGGTTACGAACCTGGTGACGTTGCACTCGCATGGTTGATTGCACAACCATCAGTTACTGCTCCCATCATTGGGCCACGCACAATGGATCAACTCACACAATCCCTTGAGGCGCTAGAAGTTAATTTGACCCCGGCGCATCTTGCAAAACTTGACGAAATTTTCCCTGGATACAAGACATCTCCAGAAGATTACGCTTGGTAATCATAGGAAAAGTATTCAGAACTGGAATGGGTAGTTAATAAGTTGTAAACTACAGCCACCACTTGGAGACGTCGCATAGCCCGGTCGAGTGCGCCTCACTGCTAACGAGGTAAGGGGTTAAACCCTTCAGGAGTTCAAATCTCCTCGTCTCCGCCAGATTGAGCGTTAATCCCTCGTC
>Ga0136642_1000326_pt1 | contig 26777 bp, 23 predicted proteins | sample LowCatLa1302831Y_FD_115313 | JGI IMG/M metagenome (GOLD analysis project Ga0136642, IMG submission 115313) | Freshwater microbial communities from Lower Cathedral Lake, Yosemite National Park, California, USA - 13028-31Y | ecosystem: Environmental > Aquatic > Freshwater > Lake ... | reverse complement strand
GGTGACACTGGTCTGAAAGGTGACACTGGTCTGAAAGGTGACACTGGTCTGAAAGGTGACACTGGTCTGAAAGGTGACACTGGTCTGAAAGGTGACGTCGGTACTAATGGCGCACCAGGTACCGCAGGTAGTCAAGGAATCCAGGGAATCCAGGGTGTTACCGGCTCAACTGGCTCTCAAGGATTGCGAGGAGAATCGGCCACAGTAGAAGGTCAATACGTGGAGATTCCTAGTTTCAATCTTGCTTCAAGTGCATCTAATAGTGCTGCAGTTGGTAATTTTGCACCCGGCACGAGTTACAAATTTACTGCAGTGATTTATGGACAGTTCACCAGTGCGATTGCTGATCCCGGAATCGGTGCAGAGGTCGTTTGCCTTCAATCGTGCTCATATTTTCGGTCGATCACAATTGGATCGTTTGGGACGTTCTCAAAGGGAAATGCGCTCGCTGACTACGTTTACAGAGTTTCTTTTGCTATTCAGGGAATTGTTACAACAACCGACTCAGCCGCAAAATTGCAAGTAAATATCTTCGACGTTATGCAAGCATCGGCTACAGATCCTGTTGTTTTCAATGGAAACTTCGTAATAACCAAAGTCGGCACATTGGTCCGGTGAATCACGCCAATTGCGAGAGATGTTGGAGCGGGTGACCGGGATCGAACCGGCACAACCAGCTTGGAAGGCTGGAGTTCTACCATTGAACTACACCCGCATTTAAGCGTCTAACAATTGGGGCGGGGACCTCTTAACGGGGTTCCTGCTCCAATGTCATAAGGTACAGGTTCTGGTTAGGAGAAGGTAATTTCATACCTTAGACTCCTGCCTTACGCCGCCGGGGCGTAGCGTAGTGGCTAGCGCGCCTGCTTTGGGAGCAGGAGACCGCGAGTTCGAATCTCGCCGCCCCGACCAGTAACAACTTATTTACCATTTAATCGTATGCCCCTCGAAGGAGAGCCGTGAAGAGCGCCGTAGAAAAACTCAATGAAACCCGCGTAAAGATTTCTATTGAAGTTACATTCGACGAGATGGCTCCGTTTCTTACAGAAGCATATGAATCTGTAAGTAAGCGAGTAAACATTCCTGGTTTCCGTAAGGGCAAGGTTCCACAATCCATGATCGATCAACGTGTGGGTCGCGCCGTTGTTTTGGATGAGGCAATCAATGCCGCTATTCCTACTTTCTATACGCAGGCAGCACGCGAGGCAAAGGTTTCACCTATCGGTCGTCCTGAAGTTGATATCAAAGAACTCAAAGATAAGGTCTCGATTTCCTTTGAGGTCGAAGTCGATATCCGCCCCGAAATTGCACTCCCAGACTTTTCCAAAATTACGCTGACTGTTGATGATGTAGAAGTTACCGATGGGGAAATTGATGAGCAGCTCACAGCGCTTCGCGCTCGCTTTGGAACACTTACTTCAGTTGAAAAAGCTGTCGAGACGGGTGATTTTGTTTCAATCGATTTGGTCGCGAAGGTTGATGGCGAAGAAATTGATGGTGGAACTGTAAATGATGTTTCATACGAAGTTGGTTCAAACCGAATGGTTGATGGACTAGATGATGCCCTTCAAGGATTGAAGGAAGGTGAGAGCAAGCGTTTTACTGCTGGGCTCGTAGGTATGACTGAGGGACAAACCGGTGATATCGATGTAACCGTTAAGGCTGTTAAGCGCCGTGATCTTCCAGAAGCTGATGATGCGTTCGCAAAACTTGGATCTGAATTTGAAACCATTGCTGAACTCAAGGCGGACATTTCAACTCGCCTGCAACGCATCAAGGAGATGGAGCAGGGATCGTCCGCTCGCGATTTGCTCGTTGAAAAGTTGATGACCGAAGTTAAGGTTCCAGTTCCTACGAATTTGATTGAAAAAGAAGTTCATTCACACCTTGAAGGAGAGGGGCGTCTTGAAGACGAAGCTCACCGCGCAGAGGTAACTGAATCGACAACTAAGTCATTTACACAAGAAATCATTTTCGACACAATCGTTGATGCAGAGCAAGTATCAGTAAATGAAGCCGAACTTACCGAATACCTTTTCCGCGCATCGCAGCGTTACGGAATGACTCCAGATCAATTCATCAAGGAAGTTACTGATGCGGGTCAGGTAAACACAATGATCTCCGAGGTTGCTCGCGCAAAGGCACTTGCCGGAGTACTTAGCCGGGTCAAGGTCGTTACCAAATCTGGAAAAACTGTGGACTTGGAAGCTCTGCGCCCACAAGTGACCGCCGACTCATCTGCCGAGTAACACTTCTCTCAGGGCGAACAGCCTGAGCCTGATTTCTCCATTATTCGGGAAGCATTCCTGCTGAAAGATTGTTAAGGTCAATACATAGGAATTCAAAAGCAAGTACGTCCTTCAGGAGGAACAGTGGAAGAGATCACCTCGCGTTCAGCGAGTCAAGGCATGGGTGGCTTGGATGACCAGGTTTACCAGCGCCTTCTAAAAGAACGCATTATTTTTATGACGGGCCAAGTTGAAGATGGCATGGCCAACGCAATCTCTGCACAGATGTTGCTACTTGCTGCTGAAGATCCTAATAAAGACATCTTTCTTTACATCAACTCACCAGGTGGATCTGTATCTGCCGGTATGGCAATTTATGACACCATGCAATACATCAAGAACGATGTCGCAACAGTGACCATGGGTCTAGCTGCATCGATGGGTCAATTCCTTCTTACTGCCGGTGCTACAGGCAAGCGTTATGCCCTTCCTAATGCACGCATCTTGATGCACCAGCCACTAGGCGGCATTGGTGGTACTGCAACAGAAATTCGCATTCAGGCCGAACAGATGGCGTTCACAAAGCGTCGCATGGCAGAACTGATTGCACTTCATTCAGGTCAAAGTGTTGAAACAATTACCTCAGATTCTGATCGCGATCGCTGGTTTGATGCTGAAGAAGCGAAGAAATACGGCCTTGTTGATCACGTTGTGAAATCGGCATCACAAGTAACAGGAAGCGGTGGCGCAGCATGAACAATCACATAAACGATATTTCTGCTCGTTACGTTCTCCCTACAATTGAAGAGAAGACGGCATACGGCTTCAAGCGTCTTGATCCGTATACAAAGCTTTTCGAAGAGCGCATTATTTTCTTGGGCCAACCAATTGATGACACCGTTGCAAATGATGTTATGGCTCAACTTTTAACTCTTGAATCAATGGATCCAGACCGAGACATCATGATGTACATCAACTCTCCTGGTGGTTCATTCACTGCGCTGACGGCGATTTATGACACGATGCAATTTGTTCGCCCAGATGTGATGACAATCTGTCTTGGACAAGCTGCTTCTGCTGCAGCAATTTTGCTTGCCGGTGGAGCAAAAGGAAAGCGTTTTGCTCTTGAGCATGCTCGAATCTTGATTCACCAACCTTCATCTGAAGGTGGTGGCCAAGGTTCAGATATCGAAATCCAAGCTCGTGAGATTATGCGTATGCGTGCACTTCTTGAAGAAATGCTTGTAAAGCACTCAACGAAGTCAGCTGAAGAAATTGCTAAGGATATTGAACGCGACAAGATACTTACCGCAGCTGATGCTGTGGAATATGGCCTCATTGACCAGGTACTTGCTTCACGTAAGGCAGTTAAGTAATTCACCTATAAGCGAACAAGAGTTACGCACAAATACCCCGTCAGAGATGGTGGGGCTTTGTATTGTTGAGTCATGAATACACGCATCGGAGAATCAAGTGATCTCTTGAAGTGTTCTTTCTGCGGAAAGACACAAAAGCAAGTCAAGAAGCTCATTGCTGGTCCTGGCGTTTACATTTGCGATGAATGTATCGAGCTTTGTAATGAAATCATCATTGAAGAACTTTCAGAGACCAGTTCCCTTGGACTCACCGAACTTCCAAAGCCACAAGAAATTTCAGATTTCTTAGATCAATTTGTTGTGGGACAGGAAAGAGCAAAGCGCTCCTTGGCTGTGGCCGTTTATAACCATTACAAGCGTGTGCAATCAGGGGATTCCAAGCGCGAAGATGCGGTTGAATTAGCAAAATCAAACATTCTTATTCTTGGCCCAACTGGTTGCGGTAAAACTCTTCTTGCTCAAACTTTGGCTCGCATGCTCAATGTTCCATTCGCCATTGCCGATGCAACAGCGCTTACCGAAGCTGGATATGTTGGCGAAGATGTTGAAAACATTCTTTTGAAACTTCTTCAGGCTGCTGACTTTGATGTGAAGAAAGCTGAAACTGGAATCATCTATATAGATGAAATCGATAAGGTGGCTCGCAAGGCTGAAAACCCATCGATTACTCGCGACGTTTCCGGTGAGGGAGTACAGCAAGCACTATTGAAGATTCTTGAAGGTACGACTGCTTCGGTGCCACCTCAAGGTGGTCGTAAGCACCCGCACCAAGAATTTATTCAACTTGATACAACAAATATTCTCTTTATCGTTGGCGGAGCATTCTCTGGGCTAGAAAAAATTATTGAAAACCGAAGAGGCAAAGCTGGTGTTGGTTTCAACGCGAAACTTCAATCTGTGGAAGAGATGAATAAGATTGATATTTTCGGTGATGTTATGCCAGAAGATCTTTTGAAGTTTGGAATGATTCCTGAATTCATCGGCCGTCTGCCAATTCTGACTAGCGTGGAAAATCTTGATCGCTCCGCGCTGATGCAAATTCTGACTGAGCCAAAGAATGCTTTGGTCAAACAGTATGAGCGCCTATTTGATCTTGATGGAGTAGAACTCGACGTTACTCCTGAAGCACTTGAAGTTGTTGCAGACTTAGCAATCAAGCGCGGCACTGGTGCTCGCGGGCTTCGCGCAATCATGGAAGACACTCTTCTGACGGTTATGTATGAAGTGCCATCCCGTAAGGATGTGGAACGGGTAGTGATTACTCCCGCTGTTGTGAATAAAGAGGCAGAACCTCAATATGTTCCTCGCGCAATCGGTTCTAAGCGCGCATCTAAGCCAAAGACCGCAGATGGCGATGAGGCGGAGAGCGCTTAACTTTTAATCTAGACTGCTCCATTATGAATGAACGCCCGGAATTAGCTGCAGCCTTTACGCCTGCCGATATCGAGGGTGTCCTATATAAAAAATGGATTGATGCTGGGTATTTCAAGGCAGACGCACAATCAAAGAAGCCACCATTCACGATTGTTATTCCGCCTCCGAATGTGACTGGAAGTCTTCACATTGGTCATGCACTTGATCACACACTTCAAGATATTTTGATTCGCATGAAGCGCATGAAGGGCTTCGAAGCTCTGTGGCTTCCCGGAATGGATCACGCAGGAATTGCGACACAGAACGTTGTTGAAAAGCAACTTGCAGCGCAGGGCCTCTCGCGGCACGACCTTGGGCGCGAAGATTTCGTTAAAAAAGTTTGGGATTGGAAAGCAGAATCTGGTGGAGCAATCCTTGATCAGATGAAGCGCCTGGGTGATTCCGTTGACTGGAGCAGGGAAGCATTCACAATGGATGCAAATCTTTCTCATGCCGTTCTTGAAATTTTTAAGAGACTTTACGATCAAGATTTGATTTACCGGGCAGAGCGAATCATCAATTGGTGCCCGCGCTGCCTTACCGCACTTTCAGATATCGAAGTTGATCATAAGGAAATTGAAGGCGAGTTTGTACAAATTACTTATGGCGATGCCGGGGAAAATCAAATAAGTATTGCTACCACACGTCCAGAAACTATGTTGGGTGATGGTGCTGTTGCTGTAAATCCAAACGATGAGCGCTATAAAGATATGGTTGGAAAGTTTGTACAGCTTCCGTATGTAAATCGAATGATTCCGATCATCACCGATGAATTAGTAGATCCTGAATTTGGTACCGGCGCTGTGAAGGTTACTGCGGCTCACGATCCCAACGACTTTGAAATGGCGATGCGTCATAACGTTCCCATGGTAATCATCATGAATGAAAACGCTGTAATGGCTGGAACAAATACACAATTTGATGGAATGGATCGCTTTGAAGCACGCCGCGCTGTTGTAGATCAGCTTCGCAAGGATGGACGTATTGGTTGGGAAAAGCGTCCATACATGCACTCCGTTGGACATTGTTCACGTTGTGAGACCGTTGTGGAGCCGCGTTTATCCAAACAATGGTTCGTCAAAGTGGCACCACTTGCTAAAGCAGCCGGAGATGCTGTTCGTGATGGTCGAGTAAAGATTGAGCCCGAAGAACTTGCCCCGCGTTATTTTGACTGGATCGACAATATGCATGACTGGTGCATCTCTCGCCAACTTTGGTGGGGACATCGCATTCCTGTTTATTACGGACCAAATGGTGAAGTAGTTGTTTGCGGTCCGAATGACACCCCGCCTGCAGGATACGAACAAGATCCCGATGTTCTCGATACTTGGTTTTCCTCCGCATTGTGGCCATTTTCAACTCTTGGATGGCCGGAGAAAACAGATGATCTTTCCAAGTTTTACCCGACGAGTGTGCTGGTAACCGGATACGACATTCTTTTCTTCTGGGTTGCCAGAATGATGATGTGGGGACTTTTCGCGATGGATGGTGTTCAGCCATTTAATACGATTGCGTTGCACGGCCTCGTTCGTGACAAATTCGGCAAGAAGATGTCCAAATCAAAGGGCAACGTTGTTGACCCAATCGAATTCATGGACAAATACGGCTCAGATGCCTTGCGCTTCACTTTAGCTCGCGGTGCAAATCCTGGATCTGACCAAGCACTCGCTGAGGAGTGGATTGCTGGAGCTCGAAATTTTGCAACGAAATTATGGAATGCAACTCGATTTGCAAAGATGAATGGCGCAACAACTGAGGGAGATTTACCCGCGTTTGATTCACTCGATGATGTAAATAAGTGGATTTTAACGCGACTGGATGAAACCATTACCGATGTAGATCAACTGCTGGAGAAATTTGAATTTGCCAAGGCTTGTGAGTTGATTTATCACTTTGCTTGGGATGATCTCTGTGACTGGTATCTGGAACTAACAAAGTCATCTTTTGCAAAAGGTGGAATTGCAGCAACAGAAACTCAACGTGTTCTCGGACATGTACTTGATCAACTTTTGCGATTGATGCATCCAATCATGCCTTTTATTACCGAAGAGCTTTGGTGCAATCTGACAAGGCAAGAAACACTCGTAACCTCTGCTTGGCCTAAGTTCGCACCGGCACAACGCGATGACTCATCGATTGCTTCTATCGCAAAGGTGCAAGACATCATTACTGAAATACGTCGATTCCGAAATGATCAAGGAATCAAGACATCCGCTCGCATTGTCGCGCGCTTTAATGGAATGCCAGAATCCGGTCTTGCAACGTATGAGGATGCAATTCGATTTATCGTTCGCTGCGATAGCGCTGAAGGTAACTTCACCTCGAAAGTTGAAGTTGCTGGTGTCACAGTTGAATTCGACCTCTCGGGAGCAATCGATGTTAAAGCCGAACGTGCTCGACTCACGAAGGATTTAGCTGCGGCGGAGAAAGACCGCACGACGGCAAAAGTAAAAATTGAAAACGAAGGCTTCATGGCGAAAGCTCCAATGGAGGTAGTTCAAGAAATTCGCCAACGTCTTGCTGATACAACAGCCGATATCGAAAGAATTACTTCGGCCCTAGCTGCGCTCCCAACCGAATAAATATGAGCACAGCCGAGGATCTCGAAGCTCTTGAATTAATCTACCAAGCACTTCTTAAGCGATGGCCAGAAACTAAATTAGAGCCATCATTAGATCGAATAGCAGCACTTTGTGATGCGTTAGGAAGTCCAGAGCGTACGTATCCTTCAGTTCATATTGCTGGGACAAATGGAAAAACGACCACAACACGAATGATTGATTCACTTTTTACTGAATTAGGTTATAGAACGGGTCGTTTTACTAGTCCGCATCTTGAAAGTTTCTTGGAGAGAATTTCTCTTAAGAATGAACCAATCTCGGCAGCAGGAATGATTGCAACATATAACGATATTGCGCTCTATTTAGATCTTATTGATAGTCGCCAGCCACACCCAATTTCTTTTTTTGAAGCGATGACGGCGCTTGCCTTTGTTGCTTTTGCAGAATTCCCAGTTGATGTGGCCGTCATAGAAACGGGCATGGGAGGCGCGTGGGATGCAACAAATATTGTCCCCAGCCAAGTCTCTGTTATCACTCCAATAGGACTTGATCACACCGAATATCTGGGAAATACTCTTGAAGAAATTGCAGCAACAAAAGCAGGCATTATCAAACCTGAATCACACGTCGTATTGGCAGCCCAACCTGTTGAAGTTGCAAAAGTATTGACGGCAAAAGTTCTTGAAAAATCAGCAATTCCTTATCGCGAAGGGATCGAATTTTCTGTCGCAAAGCGCGATATTGCCGTCGGCGGGCAACTGGTGGCGATTAATGGAATTCATGGGATTTATACAGATATTTTTATTCCACTTTATGGCGCTCATCAAGCTTCCAATGCCGCACTGGCCCTTGCTGCGGTAGAAGCTTTTGCAGGGGTTAAATTAGATGAGGAACTAGTACGAAGTGCATTTGCACATGTGGCTTCTCCAGGCCGTTGTGAAATTTTGTATCGAGATCCGACCGTCATTGTCGATGCGGCACATAACCCGCATGGTGCTCGCGCTCTAGCAACGACTCTTTCAACTGAGTTCGATTTTGAATCTATTTTTGGGGTCTTGGCGATTTTAGGAGAGAAGGATGTACACGGTGTGCTTCTGGAGCTTGAACCAATTATTGATCGCCTTGTTGTGACACAAAATAATTCTGATCGCGCACTTCCAGTTGATGTGCTTTATGAAGAAGCCGTCAAAGTTTTTGGAGTAGACCGAGTCTATAAAGAGGTGGACCTTCGGACGGCAATAACTACGGCCATTGAACAATGCACACTTATCAATCAGACGAGTGATGGAGTTTCCTCCGTTGTGGTCACTGGTTCGGTTGTTACAGCGGGTGAAAGTCGCGGAATTCTCCGAAAGATTGCAGAATTACGAACATGAGAATTCTTGGAGCTTCAGTAATTACCATGGAAGCTTTTGTCATGGGTTTTGCACTTTTACTCGCAATGGATAATCACGGCGCACTTGTTGTAACAATAGGTGGCTTGATTGCGCTGCTTTGTATCTTGACTGCTGGATTAATGAAAAAACGTACGGGCTGGATCATCGGCAGTTTCTTGCAACTGGGCTTAATTGCCTACGGGGTTGTAGTCCCACTGATGTATTTCCTAGGCGCGCTGTTCGCCATTCTGTGGACTATTGCCTTTTTTCTTGGCCGTAAGGGAGAGGCCATTCGTGCCCGGCTCATCGCCGAACGGGAGCAGAACCCCTCGATTTAAGGGAATCCCTCTGAGCCAATAGAATGCCGTTGTGACTACACACCAGCAAGAGAGAACTTTGGTTCTCGTGAAGCCAGATGGCGTTCGACGTTCACTCGTCGGAGAAGTCATCGCGCGCATTGAGCGTAAAGGTTATGTCGTGACATCTTTAAAGATGGTTCAACCTGATCGCGCAACTCTTGCAAAACATTATGCTGAACACGAGGAAAAGCCATTTTACGAACCGCTTCTCGAGTTCATGCTCTCTGGACCTGTTGTAGCAATTATTGCTGAAGGAAATCGAGTCATCGAAGGATTCCGTAAGTTAGCTGGAACTACTGATCCAACTACAGCCGAACCCGGAACTATTCGCGGAGACCTTGCACGCGATCAAGGCACAAAAGTTGTACAAAATATTGTGCACGGTTCGGATTCAGTTGAATCCGCAAATCGCGAAATTAGTATTTGGTTTGGCGAGGTAAAGTGAAAATCAGGAAGAGGAAAGATATGTCTGAGAAGAGCCCATCCCGTATGAATTTCATCGGGCGTGATATGGCTGTGGATTTAGGAACAGCTAACACGCTTGTTTACGTACGCGGTCGCGGCATCGTTCTCAATGAGCCTTCTGTTGTCGCAGTGAATCAAGACACCGGAGCCATCCTCGCAGTTGGAATTGAAGCGAAGCGAATGATTGGCCGTACGCCAGGAAACATCGTTGCGATTCGCCCACTGAAAGATGGCGTTATTGCAGACTTCGATACAACCGAGCGCATGCTCCGTTACTTCATTCAAAAAGTTCATAAGCGTCGTTACTTGGCAAAACCAAGAATTGTTGTTTGCGTTCCATCTGGAATCACTGGTGTTGAACAGCGTGCAGTAAAAGATGCTGGTTATGCAGCCGGCGCTCGTAAGGTTTACATCATTGAAGAGCCTATGGCTGCAGCAATTGGTGCGGGACTTCCCATTCATGAACCAACCGGAAATATGGTTGTTGATATCGGCGGGGGAACAACTGAAGTTGCAGTAATTTCTCTCGGAGGAATTGTTACCGCTCTATCAATTCGCGTAGGTGGAGATGAACTCGATCAAGCAATCATTGACTGGGTAAAACGCGAATATTCTCTTTTGTTAGGTGAACGTACTGCCGAAGAAATCAAGATGGCTATTGGTTCAGCTTACAAACTTCCCAATGAACCAGATGCTGAAATTCGTGGTCGCGACCTTGCAACAGGACTTCCAAAGACGATTCTCGTATCTGCTGAAGATATTCGCAAAGCTCTTGAAGAGCCCGTAAACCAGATTGTTAATGCTGTTAAGAGCACTCTGGATAAGACTCCGCCTGAACTTGCTAGCGATCTGATGGATCGGGGAATAGTTCTTACTGGTGGAGGAGCGCTACTTCGTGGACTTGATGAGCGACTACGCCATGAAACTGGCATGCCAGTTCATATTTGCGAGCGTCCACTCAATGCTGTTGCTGAGGGTTCAGGTAAGTGCATTGAAGAGTTTGAAGCACTTGAGAAGGTTTTGATTTCAGAACCTCGTCGCTAATACCCGAGTTGTTCTTTTGATTTAAATTGTGACGTAGCAAGGAGATTCATATGGCGGGAAGTGGGAACAATCGTTCCAGACTCTTGCTTGTGATTCTTTTAGTATCATCACTCTTCCTTATCACCCTAGATTTACGCGGTGTCGGATTAACTGCAGGATCTCGCAACATCACCCAGACCGTTCTTTCACCCATACAAAAAGCAGCATCAGACATCTTTTCACCTGTGGGACGATTCATGAGCGATGTAAAAAACTTTGGTAAGGCAAAGGCAGAAATAACTGATTTAAAGTTGGCAAATGCGAAATTGAAAAAGCAGGCAGCATTTTCTTCAGACACTCAAGGCCAGCTCAATCAGCTCAAGGGTGTTCTAGATCTTGCAGGCCGTGGGGGATACAAGGTTGTCTCTGCACGTGTAATTGGTAGAGGATCGGCATCGACATTCAGCCAGACACTTACTCTTGATACGGGAAGCAATAGCGGCATAACAAAAAATATGACTGTGATTTCAGAAAATGGACTTGTTGGAGTTGTGAAGAATGTAACGGCCAATTCCTGCATTGTTCTCCTGATGAGTGATCCAACTTTTAGAATCGGTGTGCGCGTGGCACGGTCTCAAAGTATTGGTGTGCTGATGGGCGAAGGAAGTGGTTCTTACACACTAGAACTTCTAGATCCTTCAGGTTCGCTCAAGGTAGGGGACTCACTCATCTCAATTGGAAGTGATAACAACCGTCCATATATTCCAGGTGTACCGGTTGGTGTTGTAACAAACGTCGACCACACAACCACTTCTCTCACGCAACGTGCAAAAGTAAATTCTTATTCAAATCTCAACGATCTTGGAGTAGTTTCAGTTGTATTGGCTGCGCCTGCTACAGCGCCAAGTAAAGCGATTAATCCAACTCCGCGTCCTACTGTTACGGTCTACGTAACCCCAACACCAACTGCCACTCTAACGCCAACTTTAAGCACCCTCCCTTCACCTAGCCCAAGCAAGGTGAAGAAGTGAGCCCTAGTCGACTTGGGATAAGCACTGCCTTCCTATTTTTTGTCTTTGTGATTCAAGAATCAGTCATATCTAGAATTCACTTACCGATCACCGGCTTCTCGTTGTATCTGGCAGTTTTAGTTTGTCTCATTTCTCTGGAAGATGGAAACGGCGCAGTTGTTATGGGATTTATTGGCGGTCTTGTATTGGATCTGGCGCCGACATCACAAAGTCCGTTTGGCCAATGGGCTCTAATTTTCACAATCATCGGCTATTTGGTCTCCACAAATCTTGAAAGCATTGGCGATTTCACGGCAGAACCAATGACATCTGTACTCTTTATTTCAGTGGGTTCTGCTCTCGCTCTCTCTATTTATTTGGCAGCTGGCGCGGTACTCGGAGAAAACATTGGTACTTTTTTTCGCGCCCTCGTTGTTATATTCGGTAATTTCATTTGGACTTTGCTGTTCACGCCATTTTTTCTTCCACTCATCCGCCGCGCTCGTGAATCTACTCTGACCTTTCGGGAGCGGAAGTGAGTTCGCAACGTTCACGATTAAATTTAGTGATTGTTCAGACACTTATTCTCTCTCTAATGCTTGCACTAGTCGGACGACTTTTTTATCTTCAAGTCTCAAATTCAACGGTCTATCAGAGTGCAGCGCTTAGTATTCAAAGTCGAGACATCGTAACCCCAGCTTTACGTGGCGCTATTACCGATAGCTCCGGTTCTCCTCTTGCTATGGATCGCCCGGGATTAGCCATTACTGTGGATCGCAGCATTATCGATAAGCAGCCAGATAAAGGTGTGGCAGTTCTTACGCGGGTAAGCAACCTTTTGAAATTGCAATTTACAGATACATGGCAAGGAACCAGACTTTGTGGTGAATTAGAAATCGGAAAGAGAACTGGATGCTGGAATGGAACTCGTTTTCAAGCAATTCCAATTACTCGAGAAGCAACGCAGACCCAAGCTTTAGTCATTCTAGAAAATTCTGATGTCTACTCAGGAATAAATGCTGAACCACTTCCAGTGCGAAGCTACCCATCTCTTTCTGGTGAAATTCCTGTTCACGTTCTTGGTTATGTCGGCGGCGTGACAGAAAATGACCTCAATGATCCAACAAAAGGTTTCTATAGAAATGAGAACGTCGGTAAATCTGGGCTAGAACTTATGTACGACAAGTATCTTCGGGGTACGCCAGGAGTTAAAACAGTAATTGTGGATCGCAAAGAATCTGTCACTCAGACCTCACAAAACACGCAATCAGTCCCAGGCAATAACTTGGTGACAAACATTAATGCTCCGCTACAGGCGGCAGTTGAGAAGGCACTGAATAAGGCAGTTCGCAGTTCTCGTTCTCAGGGCTATAAAGCAGATTCTGGAGCAGCAATAGTTTTAAATGTTAAGAGTGGCGCAGTGCTTGCCATGGCTTCGTGGCCAACATTTGATCCAAATATGTTTCAAAAGGGATTAACGGTTAAACAAGCGAAGGACCTCTTTAGTGAGTCAACTGGAGTACCCGCACTGTCGCGCGCAATTCAAGGAACCTACGCACCTGCTTCAACATTCAAGGCATTGTCGATTGTGGCTGCTAGCGCAGCTGGGTATAGCTTGAATGCAAATTACAAATGCCCTTCATCAGTGCAAATTGGTGACCGTGAATTCAAAAACTTCGAAGCTAAGAATGAAGGCACAATTAGTATGGAGACTGCTATCGCGGTCTCGTGTGACACGGTTTGGTATCAGATTGCCTACGATGAATGGGTCCGAGATGGTGGGCTACACCCTCATTCGAATTTAAATGACTACTTCTTCGCAAACGCGAAGAATTTTGGTGTCGGCAAGAAGACTGGTATCGATCTTCCCGATGAAGCCGCTGGACGTCTTCCAGACAGAAATTGGAAGCAAAACTATTGGAAGGCAAATAAGGACTTTTTCTGCAATTATCAATCTCGCGCACAGAAGAAAGACCTAACGGCTTATCTCAGCGCTATTGCCCACGAGAATTGTCTTGATGGATACGTTGTACGTGCTGGTGATGCCGTGAACTTCTCAATTGGCCAAGGAGATGCCCTTTTATCCCCGCTCCAATTGGTTTCAATGTACGCAGCTATTGCAAATGGTGGGACTCTCTACCAACCACAAGTTGCAAGAGCAATTGTTACACCAACAGGCAAAGTAGTTAAAGAATTCAAACCAGTTGTCAATGGAAAAATTCCAGCTTCGACCACTGATCTTGAATTTTTGCATCGCGCCTTGCGTTCGGTTGCCACAAGAGGAACGGCTGCTGGACTCTTTGCAAATTTCCCAGTTCAAGTAAGCGGCAAGACTGGTACGGGTCAAGTTCTGGGTAGAAATGCAAATGGATCTGCTAAAGATGACACGTCATGGTTTGTTTCTTACGCTCCAAGTAACAGCCCACAATATGCAGTTGTAATGATGGTGAGCCAAGGTGGATTCGGCGCGAGTGCGTCGGGCGGCGGAGTAAAAGATATCTATAGCGCACTTTTCGGAGTCAAAGGAAATACAGTTGACCCAGCAGCGGCAATTTTTCCTACTACTGGTCCATCTTCGACTATTCCTAAGATCGATCCAAAGAGCGCAGTTGCAAAGAAGGCGGTGAAGAAATGACTTCTCTGAATCCAAGAATTGGTAGTCGCTCTCGTACAGATTCGATCCGTCGCAATCTGTCTGGATTCGATAAGTTGTTGACCTTTGCAGTAGGAGCACTATTAATTATCGGAACACTCCTTGTTTGGGCGGCAACTCGCTCGTGGTTTGCATCGCAAGGTTTAGATCCCCAGTACTACCTCAAGCGTCATATTCTCAATATCGTTATCGGGTTAGTTCTTGCTTATGCAACCACATTGATCGATTACCGCCTACTTCGCGCGTACACACCTTTTGTTTGGGGTTTTGGAGTACTCGGATTAATTGCAGTTTTGATTCCCGGACTTGGGTCAACCGTTAATGGAGCAAGAGCTTGGATTTCATTTCCTGGCGGATTTCAAGTGCAACCAGCGGAGCTTGCAAAAATTTCAATTATTGTCGGTATTGCAATGCTTCTTGCGGAGAAGCGAGATATCGATGCAAATCCAACGGATAAAGATGTAGTGAAGGCGTTGGCTCTTTCGTCAATTCCTCTTTTACTGATTTTGCTCCAACCCGATTTAGGGACTGTTGCAATCATTAGTGCCGCAATTCTTGCGATGATTGCTGTTTCAGGAGCGCCCACACGTTGGGTAGTAGGACTTTTACTCATTGCTTTGCTCGGTGGATTTGCTGCAGTCAAAGCCGGTGCTGTGAGTGATTACCAGGTCAAGCGCTTGCAAGCATTCGTTGATCCGGCAGCTGATCCACAACAAAGTGGTTATCAACTTCGCCAATCTCGCATCACCATTGGTTCGGGTGGCTTTGTAGGACGCGGGCTTTTTAAAGGCCCTCAGACAAATGGGCGATTTGTTCCAGAGCAACAAACCGACTTTATTTTCACTGTAGCCGGAGAGGAATTAGGTTTCTTGGGTGCTGGCTTTATTCTGATTTGTTTTCTTCTGATTTTTTTACGAGCGTTTATGATTGCACGAAGAACCACTGACTTATTTGGGCGACTGGTGTGCGTAGGAGTAATTGCGTGGTTTGCATTTCAAACTTTTGAAAATGTGGGAATGTGCATGGGACTTGTTCCGATGACAGGAGTGCCGCTGCCATTCATTTCATATGGTGGTTCGAGCATGTTTGCCAATTTGGTGGGATTTGGCTTGCTCCAAAATGTGCATGTTCGAAGTCGCTAGGAGTGTGCCTAAACACGCGTGAATTTGGTCCAATTGCCTATTTTCTGAGCCGTCTGCAATACTTAACCCAGCGTTCGCGCTTGCAACTACCGAGTGGCTGCCTCACATAAATGATTGAGATTATTTATTTGACGGTGCGGCCTTAATAGCTCGAATTGCAGCCGAAGCTAAATTTTTGAGAATACTTAAAAGTTTTATTTGAGCACCGCTTCAGCCTTTGTGGTTGAGGCCCAAACGAAGTACCAGTAATTGGGGTACATGAAAAGGATTTGATCTTATGGCTCCAGAGCCAAAGGGTGGGCGCAAGCGCGCTACCAAAAAATCAGCAGCACGTTCAGAAGCAACTTCTGATGTAAAAGAAACCCGTGCGGCAAGCAGTGATGAGGTTTCTGAAGAGAAGCCAAAACGCACAACTAAAAAGAGTGCAGCAATCCCAGTTCCTGTATTCCAGGCAGCTCCTATTGTTGAAAAGCCAGCACGAGCAAAGAAAGCAGCACCTGCTGCTAAAAAAGATACAACTTCTAAAGATTCCGTTGAGAGTTCAGAGTCAAATGATGATTCACCTGAGAGTGCAGAGCGTCGCCGTCGCCGTCGTGGCGGACGTGGTCGCCGCCGTCCAGGTGATCGCAACGATTCAGAAAATTCAACATCAGATGATGGTTCAGAAAAAAATGAATCAGCTGATGGCCTAGATACAGAAGATGGCACTTCATCTGAGGAGGGTGCTGCAAATCATCGCCGCCGCCGACGTCGTGCGCGTGGGGGAGATGTTGAGGCCGGAGCAACAGAAGAGATTATTGATGAAGACGGTGTCAAAACTGTTGTTAAGGTGAGGGAGCCTAGGGAACCTAGAGAATCTAGGGGCCGCGAAGAACGCGGTGGCCGACGTGATCGCAATGATCGCAATGATCGAGGCCGCGATCGTAATAATCGTCGCGATCGTGAACCTCGTGATTTCGTGCGTCGTCGCGGAACAATCATTACGGAAAGTGAATTCCTTGCACGCCGTGAAAATGTCGATCGGATAATGTTGGTTCGCCAAACCGGTGATCGCACTCAGATTGCAGTGCTTGAAGACAAAATTATGGTCGAGCATTACGTAAATAGAAATTCAAATATTTCATACGTTGGAAACGTATATCTGGGTAAAGTCCAAAACGTCCTTCCTTCAATGGAGGCAGCGTTTATTGATATTGGTAAAGGTCGTAACGCAGTTCTTTATGCTGGTGAAGTTAACTGGGATGCTGCAGGAATGGCCGAGAGCGCTAATCGAAAGATTGAACACGTACTCAAGACAGGTCAATCAGTTCTTGTACAAGTAACTAAGGATCCTATTGGCCAAAAGGGCGCACGCTTAACGAGCCAGATTTCACTTCCTGGTCGTTACCTTGTCTATATTCCAAGCGGAGAGATGAGCGGAATTAGCCGTCGACTACCCGACCAAGAGCGTTCACGTTTGAAGAGCATTCTCAAGGGACTTGTTCCTGATGAAGCTGGCGTCATTGTGCGCACAGCATCAGAAGGTGCCTCCGAGGAAGAGCTTGCAGATGATGTAAAGCGCCTCCAAGCGCAATGGGAAGATATTCAAAAGAAGGCAGAAAATTCAAGCACTGTCGCACCATCACAGTTGTACGGAGAGCCAGACCTTACGGTTCGCGTAATTCGAGATATCTTCAATGAGGATTTCCGCCAACTGCTTGTACAGGGTGATCAGGCATGGGATGACATCAATGAATACCTTGGTCACATTGCTCCTGAGCTCACACAGAAGATTGAAAAGTGGACAGGCCCTCGTGATTTATTTGCCGAACATCGAATTGAAGAGCAGCTAGCTAAGGCATTTGATCGCAAGGTATATCTACCATCTGGTGGATCACTTGTTATTGATCGCACAGAAGCTATGGTTGTCATTGACGTCAACACAGGTAAATTCGTCGGAAAGGGCGGAAACCTCGAAGAGACTGTTACCAAGAACAATATTGAGGCAGCTGAAGAAATTGCTCGCCAACTTCGTCTTCGCGACCTAGGTGGAATCGTAGTTATTGACTTCATTGATATGGCCTTGGAATCAAACCGTGATCAAGTTTTGCGTCGCCTTGTTGAATGTTTGGGGCGCGATCGCACAAAGCACCAGGTAGCAGAAGTGACATCCTTAGGTCTTGTACAGATGACGCGAAAGCGCATCGGACAAGGACTGATCGAAGCATTCTCAACAACGTGTGAATCTTGTGGCGGCCGTGGAATTCATATTCATACCGAACCCGTCCGAAAAGTTTCTCTTGATAAGGATATGGATCAAAAGTTTGTTCCTGTATCTGAACCGGAGGAGCCAGTAGAAGTGGCTGATGAGGAAGAAGCTGTACTTGTGGAGGCACCAGCAAAGACACCTCGAAAGCGTCGCCGAGCAGTGAGTACGGGGATAATTACGCCTGAATAACTAGCTTTAAGTCAGTTTGACCCTGGGGGGCGGTTTTCCGTACCCTTAGCGTCTGCCCTCGAGCCCCATATGGGAATTCGAGCTCATAAGCAGTATTCATTAGATAGAGAAAAGTAGGGAAAAGTATGTACGCGGTTGTTAAAGCTGGCGGTCGTCAGGAGAAGGTTGCCGTTGGCGACACAATCATCGTTGATCGCATTGATGCAAAAGTTGGCGCAACAGTGTCATTTCCTGCAGTTCTCTTGGTAGATGGTGCAACAGTCACATCAGATCCAAAGGCGCTCGCTACTGTAAAAGTAGCAGGCGAAGTTCTTGAAGAGACAAAGGGTCCTAAAATCGACATCCTTCGTTACAAGAACAAGACAGGTTATCGCCGTCGTCAAGGTTTCCGCGCGAAGCAAACTCGCGTAAAAATTACCGGAATTAATAAGTAGTAGAGGAGGCGAATAAAAAATGGCAAGTAAAAAAGGTGTCTCGTCTACCCGTAACGGTCGCGATTCAAATGCTCAGTACCTTGGTATCAAGCGTTTTGGTGGCCAGGTAGTAAAGAGCGGCGAAATTCTTGTTCGCCAACGCGGAACAGTCTTCCACCCAGGAGCAAATGTTGGCATCGGTAAAGATGACACTTTGTTCGCTCTCGCTGCAGGTGCAGTGGAGTTCGGTCGCGCTCGCGGTCGCAAGGTTGTAAACATCGTTCCGGTACTCGTTTAATAGCGGATATTTCTTAGCGGGTCCGCGGAATGCGGGCCCGCTGTTTTATTTTAGGGAGGCAGGTGAGTAGGAAATGACAACATTCGTTGATCGTGTAACTCTCCATGCTTCTGCCGGCAATGGCGGGGATGGTTGCGTATCAATTCACCGTGAAAAATTTGTTCCACTCGGTGGACCAGATGGCGGAAATGGTGGACGCGGCGGAGATATCGTTCTTGTCGTTGATTCTGGTGAAACTACCCTTCTTGATTTCCACCACTCACCACATCGAAAAGCACTCAGTGCTCGCCCTGGCTACGGAGATTATTGCAATGGCGCTGATGGCGGAGATCTCATTCTTTCTGTTCCCAATGGAACTGTCGTTAAAGATAAAGAAGGAAGAATCCTTGCCGATTTGGTTGGAGTAGGAACTCGATTTATTGCAGCACAAGGCGGCAAAGGTGGACTTGGAAATGCTGGTCTTGCTTCCCGCAAACGTCGTGCACCAGGTTTCGCCCTTAAAGGTGAGCCAGGTGAAGAGCGGACACTTATTCTTGAACTCAAGAGCGTGGCAGATATTGGTTTGATTGGTTTTCCAAGTGCGGGAAAGTCTTCTTTGGTTGCAGCAATTTCAGCTGCTCGCCCAAAGATTGCTGATTATCCATTCACTACGTTGGTTCCAAATCTTGGAGTAGTTCAAGCTGGCGAGACTCGCTTTACCGTAGCCGATGTACCTGGGTTAATTCCCGGTGCATCACAAGGAAAAGGCCTAGGACTTGAATTTCTTCGCCACGTCGAACGATGCGCAGCCCTTGTTCACGTTCTTGACTGCGGAACACTTGAAACGGACCGCGATCCCATTAAAGATTTTGATGTTATTGAGGAAGAACTTTCACATTACGGTGGCCTTGCTGATCGTCCAAGAATTATTGCCTTAAATAAAATCGACTTGCCTGATGGAAAGACGATGGCCGACATGGTCCAGTCCACACTTGAAGCTCGCGGTTATGAGGTTTACCAAATTTCTGCTGCTGCCCGAATTGGTTTGCAAGAGCTCACCTACTCGATGGGTCGTATCATCCAGGAATATCGCAAACAAGAACAGAAGCAAGAGAAAGTACGAATTGTTCTGCGTCCAACTCCTATCAATGATGGTGGATTTACAGTTACCGCTAATGCAGATGGCTCTTTCACTGTGCGCGGAGATAAGCCTGAACGTTTTGTGCGCCAAACAGATTTCGGTAATGCAGAAGCTATTGGTTATCTAGCAGATCGCCTTGCTCAACTTGGTGTTGAGCGCGCACTTTTCAAAGCTGGAGCAAATGCTAAGGATGAAGTACGTATCGGTGAAGGTGACAACGCAGTCATCTTTGACTGGGAGCCAACAATTGAAGCTGGCGCCGAACTCCTTGCTGGTCCGCGCGGGACAGATTTACGTATTGAATCACCATGGGCCGGTCGCTATGTCGAAGACAAAGCAGATGCTTTGAACGATGATGAAATTGAAATGCAATGGGAATACAACGTTTCAGACCCTCATACTCCGCAAGTCTCTAGCATCGAGGGCGATAGTAAATGAAGCGCGATCAGATAAATAGCGCAAAGCGCGTTGTTATCAAGATCGGCTCATCCACTCTCACTGGCAAAGCTGGCGAGCAGCTTGATAAAAAACACGTTGATGAAATCGTCGACATAGTGTCCTTGCTTCGTGGTCAAGGAAAAGAAGTTGTACTTGTGTCATCGGGTGCAATTGCTGCAGGTCTTGCGCCACTTGGAATGAGTATTCGCCCGGAAGATTTGGCCACTCAACAAGCAGCAGCCTCTGTCGGTCAGGGACTTTTGATTTCTTATTACAACGAAGCTTTTGCTGGCCATTCCTTACTTTCATCCCAAGTGCTTCTTACTATTGATGATTTTGTGCGCCTTGAACATTATGAAAATGCGCAACGTACTCTCTTTAAATTACTCGAGCTCAAAGTCGTTCCTATTATTAATGAAAATGATACTGTTGGTGTCCAGGAGATTCGATTTGGAGATAACGACCGCCTTGCGGCATTGGTTGCGCATCTGATTGGCGCTGATTTCTTGATTTTAGTTTCTGATATCGATGCCTTGTATGACGCACCACCAAGCAACCAGGATGCTAAGCGCATCTCAAATGTTGCCGATGTGAATACTCTTAAAGGAGTTCAAATCGGGGGAGTTGGATCTTCTGGCGTTGGTAGTGGCGGAATGGTCACGAAGATAGATGCAGCAAAGATTGCGACAAGTGCCGGTATCACCATGCTTTTAACATCGCTCGAGAAGCTACCGTTGGCACTTGCAGGTAGCGATGAAGGTACCGTTTTTGAAGCAACATCTGCCCCAGGAGCTAGCTCCTACGATCAGATTATGTCCTTCTTTATTAAGCCTTAGAAATACCCATCATTACTTGAGCGGTCGGGTCTCTCAAATCTAAATTAGTGGGCACATCACTGAGTTTAACTATCACAGTGCGAGTAGTGCGATCAATAAATACATATTGGCCGTGCAGCCCATCCATCATGTCAATATTTAGATGTGGATGCCACATGAAAGCGCCGTATCCCCAACCATCAAGTCTTTCAACTGAGGTGCTCATACGCTTTATCCAGTTCAGATCGAGAACTCTTGTGCTTCCGACCATGCCATTATTCATCAGCATTAAACCAACTTTTGCATAATCTTCACCAGAGGCATTGAAGCAACAGAAAGTCTTTTCGATTCCGCCTTTGTGATCAATGTTCCAGGTTGCAGGAGTAAGAGCACCAACTGGTTGCCAGACATTTTTACTGAAGTAGTCAGAAATAGACAAGCCCGTAACTTTTTTAATTACCATTCCAACGAGTTGTGTGTCCACGCTTCGATAGACACCTTGGGTGCCCGGCTCAAAAGCCATTTTTCGGTTGTGCTTGATGAACCAATTCATATCTGTTGTTGCGTACATCTGAGCGATTGCAACGCCCCAGCCTTGTGGACCTGAAGGATAGTTATCACTGACTCCTACCCCTCCACGCATATCTAGAAGTTGGCCGATAGTTATTCGATCGAAGGAGGAGCCATTTTTGTATTCAGGGAAGTAATCAACAAACTTGTCACTCTCCTTTATTTTCCCAGCAGCAATGAGCTGCCCGGCCATAATTGAAGTCATTGACTTACCTACAGAATAGGAAGGTAGCCGAGTTGTTGGTGTAAAACCATCACGGTAGTACTGATAAGTGAGAACACCGTTACGTAAAACTAAGAAAACATTTGTGTAGGACTTATCAAGAAATTCTTGCCATGAAATTTGTGCACCATTCCACGTCACCGCGGTGGGGAGCTTCTCATTTGCAGTTGCCAAAGTGCTTGGATTTGTAGAAGGAGCAATCGTGTTTGCAGGCATGAGGTCTGGAGTCTTCGACGCAGGAGCAATTCCAAGCTTCACCGCGTTGTAGGGGTTTGGATAGTGAATTACCTTAGTGAAGCCCCATAGAGCGAAATACAGGACAAAAAGTATGCTCAATATTTTACGAAGGATTTTCATAAGAGGGATTATTGCCCTTACCCTTGCACAATGGAAGCAACCGCGAGGGTGAATCAATTAGCAGATCTTGCTCGCCGCGCTGCCCGCACCCTCACTGGTGCCACAGCAGTACAACGCACCGATGTCGTCAATCAGATTGCTGATGCCCTAGAAGCTGCAACCGGGCGAATTCTTGCGGCTAATGCCGAAGATATGGAGCGAGCTAAAAGTTCTGGGATGCAAATTTCTATGCTCGACCGCTTGTTGATCACCGAATCTCGAATTCGTGGAATGGCAGATGGCGCCCGGCAGGTTGCAGCCTTACCAGATCCACTCAATAAAACAATTAATGAGCGAACACTTGCAAATGGGTTGAAATTGAAACAAGTGAGTGTCCCATTCGGAGTTGTAGGCATGGTTTATGAAGCCCGGCCGAATGTCACAGTGGACGCCGCTGCGATCCTTTTTAAGTCTGGAAACGCTGCCTTGCTCCGCGGTTCTTCGAGTGCGGCTTCAAGCAATGAGGTACTTGTGGAAATAATGCGCGAAGTTTTAGCGAAGAGTTCAATTTCACCTGAAGTTATCCAAAATATTCCCTCAGACAATAGAGAGACCGTTGGGGCGCTTCTTCATGCACGAGGAAAAGTTGACCTTGTTATTCCACGCGGTAGCGCTGAACTAATTCGACGCGTTGTAGATGATTCTTCAGTACCTACAATTGAGACAGGTGCCGGAGTCTGCCATGTGTATGTTGATGAATTTGCAGATTTAGCCAAGGCGCTGCCAATTCTTATTAACTCCAAGACGAATCGTCCAAGTGTGTGCAACGCTGCAGAGACGCTTCTGGTTCATAGCTCTGTTGCAAAGGAATTTCTACCGATCGCACTCTCTGCCCTGATTGCTGATGGTGTCAAAATTTATGCAGATACGCACACGATGGATATTGCGCGCAGCGCAAACATTGAAGTTTCTGCTGCGTCCGAAGAAAATTGGTCTACCGAATACAACGCTCTGGAAATAAATGTGGCAGTTGTTCCTTCACTCATAGCCGCAGCTGATCACATTCAAAAATATGGCACACAACATACTGAGGCAATTGTCACTGAGAATATCGAGTGCGCCAATCAGTTCATTGCCCTCTCTGATTGCGCCGCAGTTATGGTGAATGCATCAACTCGTTTTACAGATGGAGAGCAGATGGGCTTAGGGGCAGAGATAGGCATCTCAAATCAAAAGCTTCATGCCCGCGGTCCTATGGGACTTGAGCAGATGACGACCACAACTTGGATTGTGTGGGGCACTGGGCAAATCCGATAAGGTTGGGCCATGGCCGCAATCTCTCGTGAGGAAGTAGCTCATCTTGCGCGTCTAGCTCGCATCGAAATGAGTTCACATGAACTCGATCATCTTGCATCTGAATTAGAGGCAATCCTTCATGCAGTGGACCGCGTTCAAGAGGCAGCTAAAGAGGATGTCCCACCCACTTCACATCCCCTTCCATTAAAAAATGTAACTCGCCCTGATGTCGTCATACCCTCACTCTCGGCAAGCGACGCTCTTTCTGGCGCACCTGCTTCTGATGAGCAGCGCTTTAAAGTTCCTCAAATTCTTGGAGATTCCGAGTGACATTTATTTACAAGTCTGCAGCAGAGATGGCAACTGCTCTTTCAAATAGAGAAGTGAGCGCGCTAGATCTTGCCCACGAGCATTTTGATCGCATCGAAAAAGTCGATGCTGATGTGCACGCATTTCTCTATCTGGATAAAGAAGGCGCTCTTGCTCAAGCTAAATCTGTAGATGCAAAGCGGGCGGCAGGACAGAAGCTATCTCCATTAGCTGGCGTACCACTTGCCCTCAAAGATGTTATGACACAGCGCGGAATCCCAACAACATGTGGTTCAAAGATTCTTGAAGGTTGGCGCCCACCTTATGATTCAACAGTTGTAACCCGCCTTAAAGAAGCAGGCGTTGTCATCTTAGGTAAAACAAATATGGATGAATTTGCAATGGGTTCATCAACGGAAAATTCTGCCTATGGGCCGACACATAACCCATGGGATCTCACACGTATTCCTGGAGGATCTGGCGGAGGATCATCTGCTTCTCTTGCTGCTTTTGAAGCACCTCTTGCAATCGGTACCGATACTGGTGGATCAATTCGCCAACCTGCTGCTGTAACGGGAACTGTCGGAGTAAAGCCGACATATGGCGCGGTTTCACGTTACGGTCTTGTCGCATTCTCATCCTCTCTTGATCAGGCAGGGCCTTGCGCCCGAACAGTTCTGGACGCTGCGCTCTTACATGAAGTTATTGCCGGACATGATCCAAAAGATTCATCATCAATTAATGCACCTGTCCCAGCTGTCGTTGCTGCGGCAAAGAAGCTTGATGTTAAAGGAATGAAAATTGGTGTTGTTAAAGAACTTGGCGGAGAAGGATTCCAAAAGGGAGTAAGCCAGAGATTTAACGAAGCCCTAGAAGAGCTTGTAAAAGCTGGTGCAGAAATTGTTGAAGTTTCTTGTCCAAACTTTGAGTATGCACTTGCCGCATATTATTTAATTGCCCCTTCGGAAGCTTCATCTAATCTGGCACGATTTGATTCAATGCGATACGGATTGCGAGTAGGCGATGACGGTACTCGCGGCGCTGAAGAAGTTATGAGCCTTACACGTCAAGCTGGATTCGGCAAAGAAGTGAAGCGCCGTATTATTTTGGGAACGTATGCACTTTCTTCCGGCTACTACGATGCTTATTATGGTTCAGCACAGCGCGTGCGGACATTGATCATGCGCGACTACGAAGCAGCCTTCGCTAAAGCTGATGTTCTTGTATCCCCAACCGCCCCAACAACTGCATTTAAAATCGGTGAAAAAGCTAATGATCCGGTAGCTATGTACCTCAACGACATCGCAACTATTCCAGTGAACATGGCAGGAATTGGTGGAATGAGCCTTCCTTGCGGACTTGCTCCTGAAGATAATTTGCCTGTTGGTTTTCAAATCATGTCTCCAGCGATGAAAGATGATTTGATGTATCAAGTTGGCGGAACACTTGAAGCAGCCCTTAACTCAAAATGGGGCTCTACTCTTATCTCGCAGGTTCCAACGTTAGGAGCGAAATAATGGCTCTTAATTATGATGGAGTAAATGAGAAGTACGAGCCAACTCTTGGCTTAGAAGTACACGTTGAACTCAATACTAATACAAAGATGTTTTGTGGATGCGCAACTGAATTTGGCGCAGAACCTAACACTCAGACGTGTCCGGTCTGCCTTGGATTACCGGGAGCGTTGCCAGTTGTGAATGAAGTCGCGATCGAATCGGCCATACGGATTGGTCTCGCGCTTAATTGTTCGATTGTACCTTTTAGTCGATTTGCCCGTAAGAATTATTTCTATCCAGACATGCCCAAAGACTTTCAGATTTCTCAATATGACGAGCCAATCTGCGTTAATGGATATTTAGATGTTGTTATCGATACCGATGAAGGCACCAAAACATTTCGTGTTGAAATCGAACGAGTTCACATGGAAGAGGACACAGGCAAGTCTTTGCATGTCGGTGGATCCACGGGTCGTATTCATGGTGCCGAGTACTCGCTCCTTGATTACAATCGCGCCGGAATCCCATTGATGGAAATTGTTACAAAGATGATTCCAGGTACCGGCAAATACGCGCCCCAGGTTGCCCGGGCTTATGTAACCGAGCTGCGCGACATACTTCGTTCCTTAGGTGTTTCAGATGTAAAGATGGAACAGGGTTCACTTCGCTGCGACGCTAACGTTTCTCTTTCCCCAAAGGGAAGTGGAATTCTTGGAACTCGCAGCGAAACAAAGAACGTGAATTCACTCCGGTCAGTCGAGCGCGCGATTCACGGCGAGATGATTCGCCAAGCAAATCGCCTCGAGAGTGGTGAGCGCATCATTCAAGAAACTCGACATTTCCTTGAGGAAAGCGGAGAGACTCGTCCGGGACGATCCAAAGAAACTGCCGAGGATTATCGCTACTTCCAGGAACCAGATCTTGTTCCCGTAGCGCCAGATGCGGCATGGATAGAAGAAATTCGCAGCTCTCTTCCCGAGAAGCCATCTATTCACCGCAAGCGCCTACAAGAGCAATGGGCTGTTCCAGATAAGGAAATGGCTGCCATGATCAATGCAGAACTTCTTGAAACAGTTGAAGCCACTGTCAAACTAGGTGCAGATCCAACAAAGGCGCGTAGTTGGTGGCTTGGAGAAGTTTCACGTCTTGCTAATGAAAAAGAAGTAGCACCAACAGAATTAATGAACCCAGTACAAGTTGCTGAAATTATTGCGCTAATTGCAGCGGGTGAACTTACCGACAAACTCGCACGCCAAGTGGTTGAAGGCGTTATCAACGGTGAAGGAACACCTGCTGAAGTAATTGAAAAGCGCGGATTGAAAGTAGTCTCAGATGACTCAGCTTTGATGGTTGCAATTGAAGCGGCAATCGCATCACAACCAGAAACAGCAGCGCGAGTACGTGCTGGAAATATTCCAGC
>Ga0136642_1000325_pt1 | contig 26819 bp, 23 predicted proteins | sample LowCatLa1302831Y_FD_115313 | JGI IMG/M metagenome (GOLD analysis project Ga0136642, IMG submission 115313) | Freshwater microbial communities from Lower Cathedral Lake, Yosemite National Park, California, USA - 13028-31Y | ecosystem: Environmental > Aquatic > Freshwater > Lake ... | reverse complement strand
GGGCGTCATCATCCCTAGAATCGCGCCCTTCGCTCACCTTTTCGTCACGCCTAAATCGTCAGCCTCGGGGTTGGCCTATTCCACTGAAAGTAGCGAAGAACCATGTATGGCGTTGGAACCATATATCCATCAATGTATTACATTTTATAAATGTCCAGCATTTTTATCGTTCATACCACGCTTTTTTACACCCATCTTTTAAGTCAATGCCCGCCAGGAGCATCGTCAGCGCCGCCGGCTCCAGATGGAGCTTCTCTGCACCCTTCGCCTGCGGCCAACTGAACCGTCCTTTCTCCAGCCGCTTCGCCAACACCCACACCCCAGACCCATCCCAATACAGGATTTTTAGACGATCCCGGTCCTTGTTGGTAAAAACAAACAGCGATCCCTTGAACGGATCCTCCCGGAGTTTTTCCGATGCAAGCGCCCACAGCCCGTTAAACTGCTTGCGCATGTCCACGGGCTCGACGGCCAGATAGATGCGTTGCGTGGTGGCAAAGTTGAACATCGTTCGAGTTTAGCCACGGATCACATTGAGCAGTTGCGCCAACCCAGACGCATCCGACGCTCTCACGACCCAGCCATTCGGCAGCGTTAGGTTCAAAGGCCCAGGCCGGAACCGCTCCGGCGATCTGAGTCGATGCACCCAACTTCACTTCGGCAAAGTTCAACCTCTTCGCTCGCACTCGCCCATCTCGCCCGTGTCGATAGCACCACTTCGAGAGCGTGTGCCAATTAACTCCTTCCCGCTTAGCGAACTGTTCAAGAGTTAGACCGCTCGCGCGATAGCCCTCCACCAGTTCTTCGCGCCTCGCCACCGATGTGATCGGCCGACCGCGGCGGTCTCTCTTTTCATCCTGCACCTCTGTCTCGATTGTTATCATCTCGACAGATTACACGAACGCCGATCATCCCGCTATGAGGTCTCCGGCCGGACGCTTACCTTGGAACCACCACCTTGTCCGCATCTAAGTCTTCCCCTTGTCGCCCTGTGCCACCGATTCCAGGGCCGGTAACAACCCTCAATTATCGTGATTCGGTAAGGCGGCTTTGATACTGGACGCAACGTGTCTGGCCAGCGCCGCAGAGCCGTCTTTGGTAAAATGGACATTGGTTGGTATTTGGATCCCAGGCATCCGAGCTATCGCGACTGCATAAAGATCGTCGATCAGTACGTCGTTTTCGATCATCACTTTTCGGGCAATTTGGTTGTAGGTTACCTCATCACCTGGGTGGCGTAACGGATCGAGTTTTCCCTGGGGAATAGGTGTGGTTGAACACCAAATAAGCTTTGCCCCCGTCCGCTTTAATTTGGCCACAATCTGGCGCAAGTTACGCTCGTACTCATCCAGGGGCACCTGGTGCCCGTCGGCGCTCGGATACGGTCGGTTGTCTTTGCCGCCCGTCCCGAGCTTCAGGTCATGCAGCCCGAAATTAAAGTGTACCACGTCCCAGTGCCCGTTGCCGAATGCGATCCATTCATCGACATGTTGGACGCCGCTGCTACTGGGCCCGGCGTTGCCCGGGACGCGGTAAACATTCGCCTTCCCGGCCAACTCCTCACGCACCCCGTCGGTGTATCCGACACTGATCGAGTCGCCAATGATCATGACCCGCGGCAGTTTTGGATTGTCCGAGTCTGGTGCTTTATGAGCGTCTAAGCTCGCACCAGGTTCGGCGGCAACGAGGGTGGTCCCCCAGATTAGAAAAGTGGCCCACATGAGTTTCATCGGTATCTTTACCTAGGGAGGTTAGGGAGCCTATCGCGCTCGATCATGTTGCGATGCTTGCCACTTGGGGCGCGATGTCGAGGCCATGGCGACCGAAAAATTGGAATGGATAGCGTGTGATGCCGAGTCGAGAATTCCCCCTGCTTAAGTTCTCTTCCTTAGCTGCGAGGCTGCCTCCTCCTAGAAGATGGGCAGTGTCCCAAGTCTTAGGCTATTTCTCGGCTATGTGATGGGTCGCAGTTGACCACGTTCTAAATAATACGACAGAGTCCAGCATAGGTCAGATCCTGTATAAGTGTCTTTAGTCTGTTTACCTCGAGACGTCGCTTGGGCGGCATTTTTAAGTAGCGGAACTTAAGTAAATTTTCGGGCTGGTAGCTTAATGGTTAAAGCAGAGGACTCATAATCCTTTGACTGTGGGTTCGAATCCCACCCGGCCCACCATTTCTTTCTAAAACAGTGAAGGCCGTCCACCCCTGGACGGCCTTCTTCTTACCAGAACCTGACACCAAGCAAACCTTTGAACTACCTAAGGAAGACGCTTTGGTTTGATGAAACGTTCAAACCGGCCGCTATTTTGGTTAAACTTTACGTCTTTTTGGCAGGAGCGTGAAGTTGATTCGGTGTACTTCCCTGGCAACGGTCTCCTCGGTTCGCGCCGCTATTTAGCGTAAGCTCCAGTAAATAGCTTTGAAATCGTCGCGTCCGCTCCTCCACCTCTATTTATGAAAAAAATCTTCCGGAAGCGCTCGCTAGCGTGGATCGCTTTGCTGGTGGCGACCGGTTTCTTGCTTTGGTTGCGTGAGGCTCAGCCGGTGGAAGTAATCCAGCTAAACCCTGATGCGGTAACCGAAAGCATTTCCCAGAGTGAATCGAATTCCGCTCCCGCCCAGCTGCCCGCACCGGTTGTGAGCGATGTCGCCCCGAATTCTCCCGTGACAGGCATCTCGGCCGCAGCGCACCCTTTGTTTGCCTATGTTCAACCCGCCGATGCGGCCGCCCTCGACCAGGCTTTGCCGGCACCTGCGCGGTCGATTCACTATGTGCGGCTCAACGCCACGCTCTTCACCGCGAAAGATTCCCCGTTTTCGCAACAACCGGGCATTGGCCGCATTGCGATCCCGTTACCCAGCGGTGCGACGCTTGAGGTTTTGATTGATCGCACCCAATCACTGGGGGCTGATCGCTTCACTAGTACAGGTACGATCGAGGGCCGGCCGCAAAGTCGGGTGATTTTTTCCTACAATGCGGGGTTACTCCATGCCTCGATTCAAGATGTCGAACTGGGTAAATTTGCGCTACGGGTGGCGACTGCGGAACTCGCGCAATTTTATGAGATCGACGAATCGCTCGTTCCCCCCTGCGGCATGATCAATCCCCCGCGACCGGTTCTTGATGCCGACGCGATTGCAACCCTCGCCCAGCGTAAACTCGCGGCCGCTCAGATCGAGCCCACCGTTTCTATAGAGGCGGGGCCGATTCCCCCGATGGCCGCCAGCGCCGGAGCCAACGTTACGGTCGATCTCATGTTTTTGTATACCCAAGCCATGATGTCCAACCTGTCGGGGGCGACGCGCACCGCCGCAATCCAGAGTTTTTTCGATAACGCCACCGCCAAGATCAACAGCGACTTCGCAGCCAGTCTAGTGGCTGCGCGGGTGCGATTGGTTAAAATTGCCGAAGTAAACCTGCCGGGTGATGAGCTCACGACCTCGACCGCTTCCTGGCAAAGTGATGCGCTCACCGCGTTGCGTTCAACAAGCGATGGTAAGATGGACGAGATTCATGCTTTGCGCGATCAATCCGGCGCGGACCTCACGTGTTTGATTCTGCAACGCGCAGATACCACCAGCGCAGGTCTAGGCTATCTGCTCGCGACCCCGGGACAAAATTATAATGCGCTCTTTGGGTTTTGCGTCGTCCAGTCCGCCTATGTGGTCGGCCTAGAAACGGTCACCCATGAACTCGGGCATAATCTGGGCTGTGCTCACGATCGGGAAAACTCCAAGAACACTGACGGCAGCCAGGCTACCGGCGCTTATCCTTATAGTTTCGGTTATCGGTTCGTGGGCCGTAATCAAGTCACCTACCGCACGATCATGGCTTACGCCCCCGGCACCCGCCTCGCGTATTTCTCCAATCCCAACATTATCGCACCGGCGCCGATCAGCGTCCCTGTCGGCATCGCGAGTGGACAACCCGGCGAAGCCTATAACGCCCTCACCGTCGAACAAGGCGCCTTCGAAGTCGCCAATTTCCGTCTGCAAACCCAGACCGCCAGCAACACCGGCACCCTTATCAATGTCGCCACTCGAGCCTTCAGTGGCAGCGGCGAACAACAACTCATCGCCGGCTTCGTGATCCAAGGCAGCGCCGCCAAAAAAATGCTCGTCCGCGCCTCCGGCCCCGCCATCGCAGCCTCACCCTTCAACGTCCCCGCAACCCTCGGTGATCCGCGCATCACCCTTTATCGGACCGATCGCTCGCCTCCGACTAAGATAGGGGAAAACGACAATTGGGGCACACCCATCGGCGCCGCGGCCACGGGCACCCAAATCACGGCAGCCAGCGCCAGCGTCGGGGCATTTCCGTTTCCTGTTGGTAGTAAAGACTCCGCGCTACTCACCACGCTCGATCCGGGCAGTTACACGGTCAACGTCGAGAGCACCGATGGCGGCACGGGCACTGCGCTGGTCGAAGCCTACGAAGTCGACCGCAACGACAACAAAGTCATCAACCTTTCCACTCGCGGCTACGCTGATCGCTCGAAGTCCATGATTGGTGGCTTCGTTGTGCAAGCGGGTGCCGGCCCTACCAAGCGCATCTTGATTCGGGTTCAGGGTCCGTCCCTCGCCAAATACGGACTCACCGCCATGGATGATCCTTACCTGGAAATTTATAATTCTGCGGGTGACCTCATCATGAAAAACGACGACTGGAGCACAGGATCTATCCGGGTTAACGGGGTCGCGGACGATTTTCAGCCGACAGTGGTTTATTATAGCGAAAAACAGATCTACGCCACCGGCTACGCTCCCGGTAACCGGCGCGAACCTTGCGTTATGGCCGACCTCGCCCCCGGCAGTTACACGGCGTTGGTGCAACCTTTTGAAAGCCTACCGGATCAGCCCGCGAAACCGGGAGTCGTCATCGTCGAGGTTTACGAGATCAATCCAAAGTAGGTTAGGGTACTTTCCAAGCCCCTGAACCGATGGGCTCATTACTGCGCCTTCGTGGCGCGGTACCTGTGCCGCAGCGCCACGAACTGGCTCAGATTTGCCCGGTCCTTACCGCCTCGCCCTCGGCATGGGCACTGGCGCGGCCAATGCAGGTCATAGCCCCATGGACTTAAACACTTTTACGCAGATGTCCCGTCAGGCTGTGAGCGATGCCCAAGCCATTGCCCGTCGGCTCAACCACCACGAGGTTGATACCTGGCATCTGCTCTCCGCCCTACTTGCTCAAGAAAGCGGCCTAGTCCCCGGCCTCATCGATAAACTCGGGCTCACCGCTAGCGCCCTCGCTCTCTCGGTTGAGCGCGAGCTTGAGCGCATCCCCAAAGTCACCGGCAGTGTCGATGCCTCAAAAGTTTATGTCACCCAAGCGGTGAACGATGTGTTCACGCGCGCCGAGGTCGAAGCCAAGTCCCTTAAAGACGATTTCATCTCTGTTGAGCATCTGCTCTTGGGCCTGCTCGAGGTCGCCAAACCCGAGGGCCTCAAAAAACTTTTTAAAAGTTTTTCTCTCGAACGCGCCAATGTCCTCAAGGTTCTCCAGGAAATCCGCGGTAACCAACGCGTTACCACCGATAACCCCGAAGCCACCTACGCCGCCTTGGAAAAGTACGGCATCGACCTCGTCGCCCAAGCGCGCAAAGGCAAAATGGATCCCGTCATCGGCCGCGATGAAGAGATCCGCCGCACCATCCGCATCCTCTCGCGTAAAACCAAAAACAACCCTGTGCTGATCGGCGAGCCCGGTGTCGGTAAGACCGCCATCGTCGAAGGCCTCGCTCAACGTATCCTCCGCGGCGATGTCCCGGAAGGCCTCAAGGATAAAACGATCTTCTCACTCGATATGGGTGCGCTCGTCGCTGGCGCCAAATACCGCGGTGAATTTGAGGAACGCCTCAAGGCGGTGCTAAACGAGGTAAAGCAAGCCGATGGTCGGATCATTTTATTTATCGACGAACTGCATACCATTGTGGGCGCAGGTAAGACCGAGGGCGCGATGGACGCCGGTAATCTCCTTAAGCCGATGCTCGCGCGCGGCGAATTGCACTGCATCGGTGCGACTACCTTGGACGAATACCGCCAGCACATCGAGAAAGACGCTGCACTCGAGCGCCGCTTTCAACCCGTGGTCGTGGATCAACCCTCGGTCGAGGATGCGCTCTCGATTTTGCGCGGTATCAAAGAGCGTTTCGAACTCCATCACGGTGTGCGCATCCAGGACAACGCGCTGGTGGCTGCGGTCACCCTTTCTAATCGTTACATCACCGATCGTTTTCTTCCCGATAAAGCCATCGATTTGATGGACGAGGCCTGCGCCATGATCCGCACCGAAATGGACTCGATGCCGCAGGAACTCGACGAGCTCACGCGCAAGGTCCTACGGCTGGAAATCGAAGAAACCGCTCTCGCTAAAGAAAAAGACGATGCCAGTAAGCGCCGCCTCGAGGCCTTGCGCCAAGAACTCGCCGAGGCACGCGAGAAATCCAAAGGCATTCGCCTGCACTGGGAAAAAGAAAAAGCCTCTGTTCAAAAAAGCCGTAAACTGCGCGAACAAATCGACGCTACACGTCTGGATATGGAAAAAGCCGAGCGCGCCTACGATCTCAACAAAGTCGCTGAATTGCGCCACGGCAAACTCCCACAGATGGAGGAAGAATTAAGGCGCCTTGATCAATTGGGCCGCGAACAAACAACGCTCTTCAAAGAAGAAGTCTCCGAGGATGAGATCGCGCAGGTCGTTGCGCAATGGAGCGGGGTGCCCGTCACGCGCCTGGTGGAGGGCGAGAAAGAAAAATTACTCCGCTTAGAGGAGGTACTGCACCAGCGTGTCGTCGGCCAGAGCGAAGCGGTCACCCTGGTAACCGAGGCGATTTTGCGTGCGCGTAGCGGGATCAAAGACCCGCGCCGCCCCGTCGGTAGTTTTCTTTTCCTTGGACCTACTGGGGTCGGCAAAACCGAACTCGCCAAAACCCTGGCTGAGACGCTCTTTGATACCGAAGCCGCGATGGTCAGAATCGATATGTCCGAGTACATGGAAAAACATAGCGTCTCGCGTCTCATTGGCGCGCCTCCCGGCTACGTTGGCTACGATGAAGGCGGCCAACTCACCGAGGCGGTCCGACGCAAGCCCTATGCCGTGGTGCTGTTCGACGAAATCGAAAAAGCGCACCCTGATGTCTTCAATGTTCTACTCCAAGTCTTGGACGACGGACGCATCACCGATGCCCAGGGTCGCACCGTGGATTTTAAAAACACGATCATCATCATGACCTCCAACTTGGGTTCGCGGCATCTGCTTGAAGGTGTCACCGGCGACACGATTCCTGAGAGCGTACGCGAGAGCGTAATGATGGAGCTGCGCAAAGCCTTCCGCCCTGAGTTTCTTAACCGCATCGACGAGACGATTCTCTTCAAGCCACTGACACTGGAAGAAATCACGATTATCGTGGACCTCCTCATGGCCGACCTAAACAAGCGCCTGGCGGATCGGCGTGTTACAGTGAAGCTCGATCCGAAAGCGAAGGAGTGGGTCGCCGAAAAGGGCTATGACCCGGTCTTCGGTGCGCGACCCCTGAAGCGCTTTCTCCAACGGACGATTGAGACCAGATTGGCCCGCGCGTTGATCGCTGGCGAAGTGGGCGAGGGCTCCGACATCGTCTACACCGTTGAGAAGGATGAACTGGTGCCGGTGCAGGAAACGCCGGCAAAGAAAAAATGAGCAGTGTGATGGCTCTGACCAACTTATTCTAAGGGCGACTTGCCTTTGTTCATGGCGGACGGGATCCGCAAGCGTCCACGATTTCCCATTGTGAATTTTTGGCCGACCCCAAGGTGGGAGAAAGGCAGCGCTTGACCCGAGCACAAATGGGACAACATTGAGCCCATGGCTAAAACAACTCTTTTGCGGGCTCGCGTCGATAGCGGACGGAAACATCGCGCCGAGAAAATCCTTGGCCGCTACGGTCTGACCCCGGCTCAGGCCATCAACGTCTTTTATGCGAAGGTCACCGAGACTGACGGCCTGCCCTTTGATTTGCGGCCGACGGAAACGTCGGAATTGATGGCCGATCCAAAATTTAAAACTCACTTGGCCCGCATGAAGACGGGCAAGGTTCGCTACCATGACGCAAGCGAGATTCCCGCGTGAAATTCTCGGACCAAATCGTTGCCACTCTCAAGGAGCTGCATCCGGGCGTGAGAAGGGATATTCGCCAGGCATTGGATGATGTGAACATCGGAAAAAAACGCGACGTGCACGCGCTAACCGACCAACTTGCCGGGTTCTGGCGCCTTCGGGTTGGCAAATATCGTGTGGTCATGCGCAGGGACGAGACGGGCGAACTCATCGCTGAATTTCTCGGCCCCCGCACCACCATCTATCGGAGTTTCCAGCCGCCCACAGCCTCGGATTGATGCCGACTACGCACGTGCCAGTGAGTAACCAATCGGCAACCCGCGCTTCGCATACCTTCGTGCGGTAAAGATCCGCCGTGACTGCCCAACCCGCATTGACGCCGCTAACGGACTGGCGACGAGCCGTCCACTGAGATAATCAGAGAGAGGAAAGTCAATTAGCCGGCATTTCACCGCCCCGGTTCCTCGCTTTCTTTGGGACTGAGATCGTTTCAGCGCCGGAGTATCCTGTACGCGGGATTCATGGTCGCTCTTTGGCTGACGACGTTTTCTGCTTTGCGCACGCACTGGGATCCATGAGCCTCTGCCAACATGCTCGCAGAACCTATCCGCTACTACGACCGCTACGCCCGCACACTCAAAACCGAGCAGATTTACGGTGAAGGCTGGCTTCGCTTCGCTTACGGCAATCCGCTCGGTCGCGCTGCCGTATGGTTACTCGCGCGCCGTGCGTGGTTCTCGCAATGGTACGGTCGTAAGATGACCAAGCGTGATAGCGCGCTGGAGATCATTCCATTCATCACTAAGTACAACCTCGACGTAGATGAGTTCCTGAAGTCGCCCTTCGATTATAAGACGTTCAACGAATTTTTCTACCGCGCGCTTAAACCTTCCGCACGTCCGATCACCCCAGGCGCTGAATTCGCGGTGTTCCCCGCCGATGGTCGCCACCTCGCGTTTCAAAACGTGGACACGACCGATGGTTTTTACGTTAAGGGGATGAAGTTTTCCTTAGCAGAATTACTCGGCGAGGCCGCGCTCCCGGAAGATCAACGTGTGCAATCGAAAAAATTTGCCGGAGGAGCGATGCTCATCTCGCGACTGTGCCCCGTGGATTATCACCGTTTTCATTTTCCCGTCGGCGGCACTCCAGGCGAGGCGAGTTTGATCAACGGTTGGCTTTATTCGGTAAGTCCAGTCGCGCTGCGACGTAACATCCACTACCTCATCGAAAACAAACGTGAACTCACGCTCATTCAGGCTCCTGGTTTCGGCGAAGTGGCGATGCTGGAAGTCGGTGCGACCAATGTTGGCAGCATCGTGCAGAGTTATACTTTCGGTCGCGACGTGGCCAAGGGCGAAGAAAAGGGTTTATTCTCTTTTGGCGGATCGTGCGTAATCACATTGTTCCAACCGGACCGCATCCGTTTTGATGCGGATCTGCTAGAGCAGAGTGGGCTACACCTCGAAACCTACGCCAAGATGGGCGACCGCCTCGGAATCGCGCCCTAACGGGCTTCGGTCACCCGCGCTGGTGTTTTTTTGGTGCTCGGGACAGGACTCGAACCTGCACGCCTTACGGCATAGGCTTCTAAGACCGAATTCGGCCATTTGCTCACTTTTCCAGACTTCCCTCAACGTCGCTCGAAACCATGTTCCCACTCTGAAATATGAAGTGACCGCACTGGTCCGTGTCAGGCAAGCTTCCCCAATTCTTCCGATATTTCGTCACCGAGTATAGCGGCCAGTATAGAAATGGTGCCCGGGACAGGACTTGAACCTGCACGTCTTTCGACACCAGATCCTAAGTCTGGCGTGTCTGCCAATTCCACCACCCGGGCGATTGCACCGATGCATATTTACAAATACGCAACAGGTCTCGCGAGCAAGCTCTGGTTTCATCTGCAAGTTTCCGCACTTTATCGTCAGCGCAACCCTGGTCGCCTTTGATGCAGCGATACGAAAGCGGCTCATGCCCACTCTAAAATACATTTCCCTCTATAACCCTGATGGCCACGGTGACCCTTTGCGGGTTCTGAAACTCGCCGATAAATGTCCCGTTACTGCGCTTCAGATCCTCCAGCCACCAGCCCTGACCTCGCCCAAATAGACGTACGTAGCGACGCGACACCATAGAGTCATGTGGCAACGGAATCGTGCATGATGCTTGCCGCCCAAAAGTTACTTCAGGTGGCGCTCCTATCGCCTTGACCTCAGTCATCTCTCCATCGCACGTGCCACTCAAATGCGTGATTGTTAGTATGATTCCGGACATGTTTAAGGTGATTGGTACGCCCTTTATGAATGTTGGTTCGTTTGTGAGAACACCAATTTGCCGTCCTTCACGCTGACACCTATTTGCCCCCGGCCGACCTGTCTGGAAAATATGGCATCGACTAGTGGCTGCACCACAAGCTGGTCAATAGCCCGCTCCAACGGACGTGCTCCCATTCGAGGATCATAGTTCTGACCGAGGATGACGGCTCGGGCTTCATCATCCAAGGTCACGTCAATTCCCTGCGCAGATTGAAACGCAGCCGTTTTATCCGCGAGTATCCGGTCGAGAATCGAGGCCAGTTCGGCACGGCCGAGCGGCTGGAATTGCACGAGTTCCGTCATGCGATTGACCAACTCCGGCCGCAATGACTGCATTGCCAGTCCACGAAGGTCCACTCCGCTCTCACCAGTAAAGCCGATTTGTTTTTCACTGCCCAAATTTGAAGTCAGGATGAAAATCGCGTTGGAGCAGTCTATCACCCGGCCTTGGTTATCGGTCGTCCGCCCCGTATCAAAAACCGAGAGGAAGAAATTGAAGATAGGCCACGGCCGATTTTCTCCCGAGAGCTATTAAGGGGGCTAGGTTGGGGGCGGCTCGTGCGTTGCGGGGAGTCGCCGGAGCTCCGCGCGCCTGCGCCCGACGCGCTGCCACGGCTCGTCCCGCGTCGGGCGCGGGCGGGCCTAGTCCAATTCTCAGGCCGAAAATTCCTTCCGACTTAGCAGGCCACCCGGCCCCACGAGCGGCACCGCGTCCGTTGCCGCTGCCAGGGGATAGGCCCGGTCGGTGCGGCATACCACCAGCGCCTGCGCCACGGCATCGGGGCCGTATTCCTCCTTGAGCACGCGGTTTGCTTTCACGGCGGACAAGTCCACGTGCGCAGCGGCTTTGCACTCCACCGTGACAAAGCGCTCGGGCGCGACTTCCACCAGCAGATCGATCTCATCGCCCGCAGAGGTGCGCCAGAACCAGAGCGGCGGGCGCTGCCCGCGCACGTGGAAACTTTTCCGGATTTCTGCGACGACGAGGTTCTCCCATACGGCGCCCCACAGCGCGTGGCGGGGCAGCTCGGAAGGACCGCTGAAGCCCATCAGGTAGGTCAGGAGCCCGGTGTCTGTGAAATAGAGCTTTGGTGACTTGACCAGCCGCTTCGTGCGCTGCCGGTGGTAGGGCTCCAGCAGGAAAATCTGCTGGCTCGCTTCCAGCACCGAGAGCCAGCTTTTCGCCGTGTGCGGCGAGATGCCGACGTCACGGGCGAGATCGGCGTAGGAGAGAATCTGCCCCGCGCGCAGCGCGGCCACGCGCAAAAACCGGTCGAAGTCCCGCAGGCTGCCGACGCTGAGCAGATTCCGCACGTCGCGTTCAAGATAGGTGCTAAGGTAGGAGCCGAGCCACAGGGCACGGTCGAGTTCCGGCTTCTGCCAGAGTTCGGGATAGCCGCCGCGCCACAGAAAGGAGTCGATGGAGGCGAGGTTCGTGGCGTCCGGCAATTCCGGCAGACTCAAGGCCGGCATCGTGAGGATGGCGCAACGGCCGGCGAGCGATTCGGTGACGCCGGCCATCAGGCTGAAGCTCTGCGAGCCGGTAACGAGGTATTGGCCGGGGCGCCGGTCCTGATCGACCATCAGCTTGAGCTGCCGGAATAGCGACGGAGCATACTGCACCTCATCCAAAATCAGGGGCCGCGCATGCGGCTGGAAAAATTCGGCGGGACTCAGGCGAGCGCGCTCCGCTTCCGCAGGCACATCCAAGGTGATATAACCCGCCTCGGGGAGAAAATTCCTGGCCAAGGTGGTCTTACCCACCTGGCGCGCACCGGTCATCACGACGACCGGGAATTGCTTCCAAGCCTGAGCAAGATGGGAGTTGAGGATTCGAGGAAACATTAGTGCCGCAAAAATGCACTGTTAGTGCATTTTTGCAAGAATCGTCTTAATCGGCTAATATAATGATGCTTGTGAACATGCAGAATTCAGGATGCCCGCTCTAATTGCTTGGGCGGCGGTGTGAAACTGACCCTCTTGACGGCCTCGATACTATGCTCCGGCCGAATATGCCCGTAGGTCCGCATGGCAAGGGCACCGCCATCGGCATGACCAAGCCAGAGGGCCACGGTCGGAACATCGACGCCGGACTCGATGCAGGTGGTAGCAAACAGATGCCGCAAGTCATGGTGGTTTAGTTTCGGCACGCCGACCTCCTTGCAGGCCGCCGCCAGTGAGCCACGACACTCCTTGGCGCGAAACGCTCGCGCGTTGGGATCGGGTTTCGTGTCGCCCTTGATCTGCTCCACCAACCGCCGGAAATCCGCGCTCATCGGCACGATGCGGGGTGCGTTCTCGGTTTTCTCGCCGAGGAAAATGAGGAGCCCTTTCTAGAAATCCAGATGGCTCCAGGTTAGGCGACGGGATTCGCCCACTCTCATTCCCGAATAAGCCAGACCCTCGACGAGGTCACCTGCGATCCGATCCCATCCGGGTTGCCGGCGGATGTAGCCCACAATGGCCGCGAATTGCGACCGGTTGGGCAGGCGCAGCAATTTCTTCTTGGCCGGCTTGCGCTCGAGATCCTGCGCCGGGTTCCGATCGGAAATCCCGGCCTTCACCCCGATCGCAAAGATGCGTTGCAGAAAGGCAATCGTCCCGTTGACGGGTGTGGGGCTGTTGCCGGCGGTCTTCTTCACTTTGGCCCGCTTTGGCAGGAAGGTGGAACCGCCTTCTCGAAACGCTGCAGCCAAGCGTTGCAGGCATCCGCCGGTGACCCGCCGCAGTTCGGTTGCGAAGAGGTCCGGCCAGGTGCGGCGAAGCGTGTGCTCGGCAAATGTTGATAGCTTAGGTGTTCGCTTTTGGGACGCCACCATCGGGCATGATCAGACTAAAGGTTAAAGACCCGAAAAATTATGTCCGTCCTTCCGTCCTCCCGCGCTCCAATCACTAGAGCGCTCCGCTGCCTCGGGCACGAATAATCTATAAACGAGCCCCGCAAAAGCCTCGTGGTCCTAGAGCTTGACCTGAGCGCCTTGCCAGCCTTTTTGCCACTGAGCCATCAACTGGGCCACTAGGGTGGCTTGAGCGGGCAGCTTTGCCAGGTTGGTGTTTTCCTGCGGATCGGTTTGGTGGTCGTAGAGTTCGATCGCATCAATTTTCGCGTGGTCGGCGCGGTTGACCCAGACCGTGAAACGGTAACGGGCCGTGCGCATCGAGTAGCCCATGAGCGGATCACGTGGATATTGGCTGAAGGCGGCGCTTTTCCAAGGACGTCCCGGATTTTCCAATACGGGCACGAAGCTGGTGCCTTCGAGCTGGGAGGGCACCGGTAAACCTGCCAGATTAGACAGGGTGGGGTAGATGTCGACGAACTCCACGAGGGCGTCGCTGTGGGTGCCGGCATTTTTCATTCCGGGGACCGACAGGATGAGCGGGGCGTTGGTGTCGTTTTCAACGTTGCTGTGTTTGCCCCAGCCGCCGTGCTCGCCGAGTTTCCAGCCGTGATCACCCCAGAGAATGACAATGGTGTTTCGGTCCAGGCCTAGACGTTTTAATTCGGCGAGCACAAGGCCGACTTGGGCATCCGTGTAACTGACGCCGGCGTAATAAGCATGTTTGAGTTTGCGCGCGAGGTCGGCTTCGAAGGGTTTCCCTTTGGGTGGAATCCCTTGGTAACTGAAAATCTCGCCGTCATATTTCCGAATCGCGTAGTCCGGAGCGTCTTTTGGGTAAAAGGGATTGGGCGCGAGCTCGATCGCCGACTCGTCGTATAAATCCCAATATTTTTTGGGCGAAACCCAAGGCAAGTGCGGCTTGATGAAGCCGACGGCGAGGAAAAAGGGCTGATCTTTATGGCCAATTTCTTGGAGCGTCTTGATCGCCAGATCGGCCACTTTGCCGTCTTGGTAAGTGTTGTCAGGTACGTCCGCGCATTCGTAGGCGGGGCCTTTACCGCTTTCATCACTGGCTGCAGCTTCAGCGTTTTTTTTCTTTTTCGTTTTGCCTTTCGCTTTCGCCTTGGGAGCAAGCGCCGCCGCATCGTCTGGTTCGCCTTCGAGGTTATTCGAGGTCGTAGCCATGGCGTCGGGCTTAACGTAAACGGGCGCGGGCGGGCGTTGCCATGGCACGGACCAGGAGCCAGGATCGTCGAGTGAGCCGTGGAAGATTTTCCCCATGCCCTGGACAAAGTAGCCGTGGTTTTTAAAATTCTGCAGGAGCGTGATCGTGTCAGGTTGGGCATCCCGGAAATGGGTCACTAGGTCCCAGACCTTGGTCGTGTCTGGTCGCAGGCCAGTGATCACCGCGGTACGGGAGGGAGAGCACACGGCTTGTTGGACGTAGGCGTGGTCAAATACGACCCCGCTATGGGCGAGCGCGTCGATGTGTGGGCTCTTGATGTAGTCTTTACCGTAGCAGCCCAGCTCGGGCCGCAGATCATCCACGGCAATGAAAAGCACGTTTGGGCGTTCGGCGGCGCGGCTAAGACTAATCGCAGTAGCGACGGCAGCGAGGGTGAAGAGGAGTCGTTTCATGGAAAAATAAGGGGTGAACTGGGGGAGCAGGATAGCGCTTCGCTGAGATTACTTCGCTTTGGTTTTTTTCGCGGGCTTGGTCGCTTTATTGGCGTGGCGCCCAGTGCCGTCGCCATCGTCCAATATGCCCCCAGCCGGATCTAGATCGCTGAGCACGGTTTGCAGGCGGGCCCGCGCGGCGGCGGCCTCGGTGCTCTGTTGCTCCACGGGCACGAGGGGCTCGGTGAAGGGCGCGCCGCTCATATCGAAGAGTTCGCCCGATTGGTTGAGTTTCCACGCGGCTTCGCGGACGTACCAATTGCGGGCCAATTCGATAAAGATCCAGTCACGGGGGTGGCCGCGTTCGCCACGCCATTGGGCGACTAAGCTGCGCCCGTCGAAGCGGATGTCCTTTGGAAGCGACACTCCGGCAATTTCGGCAAACGTTGGCAAATAGTCGGTTGAATCGACGAGATCCTCGCAGACTTTGCCTTTTGGGGTCACGCCCGGCCAATATACGATTAAGGGCACCAATGCTCCACCTTCCTGCATCGTGCCTTTTTGGCCCACGAGACGGCGGCCACCGATCGTGGAGTTTTCCGCCGGTGATTTGGCGGTGCCATTATCACCACAGAAAACTAGAATCGTGTTGTCGCTCAGTTTTTGCCGTTCGAGTTCACGTACCAAGTTGCCGACGAGCTTATCCATGTAGGCGCAATTATCGACGTACAGGTCTTTGCTGTCGGGGGCACTATCGGGCGTGCGCACGATCTCGCCGTGCACGTGGGACATTGAATAATAAATGTAAAAGGGTTGCTCGCGGTGCTGGTCGATAAAGGCGAAAAGATGCTGCTCCATCGTGTCGGGCAGGTACTCTTTTTTGCCCTGCTTCACGGTTTTACCGTTCACCACGTAGATACCTTTTCGGGCTTTTTGATCGTCCTCTCCCGCGGAATCCGCCCAGTAGCGCCCGCTCGCGAAGAATCTTAAGCTATCATCGAAGCCGGCTTCCGCGGGATCAAAACTGAACTGGCTCCACTTGCCGATGATGGACGTAGCGTAACCGGCCGGTTTGAGAAAAGCTGGGGTGAATTTCTCGTTTGAGGACTTCCAATCCACGATTCGGTCTTGGTTGGTCCCCCCGGTCCGAAATGCATAGCGACCGGTCATGATACAGGCCCGCGAGGGGCCGCAGAGGGGCGCAGTGTAGGCGTGCGTGAAACGCAGACCGCGGGCGGCCAGTTGGTCGATCTGAGGGGTCTTGCGGTTATCTGCTCCATAGCAGCTCACATCCCCAGTACCGAGATCGTCGGCGAGAATGAAGATAATATTGGGTTTTGGCGCAGGCGCGCTGTAACCGATTAACGAGAGCGCTAGAAGCGCAAGGAGCGGGAGGATGATTTTCAAAGGAAGAGGAGAAAAATTGGACTTTGCAGAAAAAGGATACGGCCTTCTTCTACATCAATTGGAGGGAGTGTGCGCAATCGCCTCTCTGCAACCGGGCCTATCATATAAGACGTCGTGAGGCTTCGCAAAGATACAAAGCAACTTTGATGCTGACCCCAGCGTCTATTCTTTTGAACTCCTTATGCTTTCTCGCCGCTTCATCTGCTCCGCGGTTTGCCTGCCCTATCCCCATTTTTGACGTAAAATCTATTCGTATGACTCTTCCCCAATCTTGGTTTAGAGCGGTATTAATCGCAGGCAGCGTTCTATGTGCTGGCGGCCTCCGCGCGCAAGATCCCGCCAGCACCCAATACGATCCGGTCGTTGCCCTGCCGGCCTACACTGTTACGGATACGCGCGATCTACCCCCGCCCGAAGCGTGGCGTCACGCCGAGATCCCAGGCTTCGAAATTCTTTCCAACGCCTCTGACCGTGAGACCAAGCGCCTCATTCACGACTTCCAGTTATTCAATCAAGCTATCGGAGTCGTCTGGCCGTCGCTAGTCGGGCGCAGTCCCACGCCGGTTTCGATCATTCTCTGCGGCCGCGGCGAAAAATTCAAAGCCTTCATACCCAAAACTGCCGACGCCGGTCCTGCCCAAGGGATGGCCAGCTTGTTTCTGCGCAATAACGAACGCTCCGCTATCGTCGTCGACCTGCAAACCCGCGAGCTCGGTCTGGCCGGGCTCGATACGGACTTTAACGCCAGCGGCGTTGAGAATAACGGCAGCATCGAGGTCGATGCTTACAAACAGCTTTACCGCGAATACGTTCACTCCCTGCTCGCGCGCACCACGCCTCGCCTCGCCGCTTGGCTTGAGGAAGGCCTCGCGCAGTTGCTCATGGGAATGAAGGTCAGTCCCACTTTGATCGAGTTCGCCAAGCTCGACGATCCCAACACCGTCTCCATTCAGCAGGCCAACGCCGCCCAACTCAACGCCCTCGCCGCCGCCGAGGGCGATACGGCCGCTCCGCTGACCGCGGCCGCTGAGGACCGCGATTTCAACGCTGCCCTTCAACGCACGCACCTTATGTCGTTCCCGGAAATGTTCGCCGTGAAACACGAAGACCCCACCGCGCGCAATTCTATCGGCAGCAAGTGGGCCAAACAATCCACCGCCTTCGTCCACATGTGCCTGTATCAAACTGGCCAACGTTTCCAAAAAGGCTTCGTCACTTTCATCCAGCGCTCGGCTAAGGAGCCCGTCACGGAGCCCATGTTCAAGGAATGTTTTGGTATCGGCTACAAAGATATGTTGCTCGAATTGCGCGGCTATCTCGATTTCACCAATTACAAATCCCTCGGCTGGAGCTCCAAGAAAGGCGAAGGCCTCGGTGAAGCCGCGCCACTAGTCCTGCGTGACGCCACCGAAGCTGAAGTCGGCCGCATCAAGGGTGAGGCCATGCTGCTGGCCGATTTGAAAGAACCGGCGCGTATTGCGCTCATCACCCCTTACACGCGTGGTGAACGTGATCCGCGCCTGCTTGCCGCCCTGGGTCTGTACGAACGTAGTGTCGATCACGCGGACCGCGCGCGTAAGTTTCTTGAAGCCGCCGCCGCCGGTAAAGTTGTCCGCCCCCTCGCGCACCTCGAGCTGGCCCGCTTGCGCTTCCAAGCCGTGCAAACCGTCGCCGGACCCGAGGCCTCGTTCACTACCGCGCAAACCGCGGACATCTCTGCGCCCCTGCTCCTCGCCCGACTCCAGCCTCCTGCCATGCCCGAAGTCTATGAACTGCTGGGTGACGTTTATGCACGCAGTGTCGACGACCCCAAGCCGGAGATCATGGCTATGCTCTTCGAGGGTGTGAACCTGTTTCCCCGTCGTCTGGCGCTCGTCTATCGTACGAGCTTACTTTGCCTGCGCCTTAAGGAATTCAAGGGTGCCGCTGCGCTCATTGAACACGGGCTCCGCACGGCGCCGGCGGGCGTCGCGCAGACGCGCTTCGCTGAACTTAAACCCCAGCTCCCGCCCGGTGCCTTCGAAGAAGCCCAAGCGAAGTTCAAAGCGATGAGCGGTCCCAAGGCGCCGCCCGCTAAGTCTTGAGGCGCGGCCTCCGCCGCTCGCCATGCTCGCCCCGCGCTTCTTTTCGTCTTGCTGGATCGGCGCCGGGGCCTGGGCCTGGCTCACGCTGAGCTTTGCGCTCGCCACGCCGCCCGCTTTCGAGCCGCCCCTCGAGCTACCAAAATTTGAAGTGACGGATTCCCGTGTGCTACCGCCGCTTGCAACCTGGCACTACGCGTCCATTCCCAGTTTCGAAATCTTATCTAGTATCTCTGTTCGACAGACGAAACGCTTCGTCGAGGATTTCTTCCTGCTGCAGGCCGCCATCAACGAGATCATGCCCGGCTTCACCGGCGGCAATATCACCGTTCCCACCAGCCTCATCCTCACCGGCCGCGGCAACGACTTTGAACGTTTCATGCCCGCGGATCGCGGTGATGATCGTTACCGCACCAATAGCCTCTTCTTCGACGACCCTGAGCGCGGCGCCATTGTCGTCGATTTTGCCCTGTCTGAAATACTGCTCGACGATAACACCACCGAAGAAGCCGATCCCTACCGCGTTTTCTACAAAGAATACTTCCGCTACCTCATTCGCCGTCAATCGGGAGGCAAACCGCCTGCATGGTTCGAGGAAGGGCTCGTTCAACTGTTCGCTTCGATTGATGTGACCAAGAAGTGGATTAATTTCGCCATGATCGGGGATGGCTTCGGTGGCCCGCGCACCGGCGACTTTAACCGCCAACTCTCCCACCAACATCTGCTTTCGATGCCTGAACTCTTCGCTGGCCCACCCGCTGAACGTGCAGGCAACTGGGCCGCGCAATCCTACGCCTTCGTTCATCTCTGCCTCTACGGTCGTGGTCAAAAATATCAAAAAGGATTTCTGCAGTTTCTTGCCCGGATCGGCCAAGAGCCGCCCACCGAGGAAATTTTCAAAGAGTGCTTCGGCCTCGATTTCCGCGCTATGGCCCTCGAGCTGCGCGGCTACATTGATTTTACTGATTATAAGTCGATGCAATTTGTCGCCAAGAAAGGCCATGCCTTGCCTGACCCACCTCCATTCATCCTCCGCGACGCCACTGATGCCGAGTCCGGTCGTATGGTCGGCGAGGCCCTCCGCCTTGGCGGTCACTCCGATGCAGCACACCTTGCCCTTATCGCTCCTTACATTCGCGGCGAGCGCGAGCCTCGCCTGCTTGCGGCACTCGGTCTCGCTGAGCGCCTCGATGGTAAAAACGCCCGCGCCCGCACCTTTCTCGAAGCCGCCGCTCAAGCTCATGTCGAGCGCCCGCGTGCCTATTTCGAACTCGCCCGGCTCAATTTCGAAGAAGCCCAAAATGCTGCCGTTTCTCCCGCGGGTGAGGCCACGGATGCCTCTTTTTCTGAGGCCCAAGTCGCTCGCATCCTCGCTCCTCTCAACCTTGCCCGCCAGCAACCCCCGCCCATGGCCCAAGTTTACGGCCTCATCGCCCTGGTCTGGGCGCAGGCCGCGCGCGCACCCACGCACGAAGAATTCGCTACCGTGATTGAAGGAGTCCAACGCTTCCCGCGCAGTACCGCTCTAGTCTGGCGCGCGGCGATGCTCGCTGCGCACCACCGTTTCTCGTCCGAAGCCCTCGCCCTTGCCCAACACGGCGTGAAAATCTCACGTGACCCAGCTGACCGTAACCGCTTTGAAACTCTCGTGCACGCGCTCGAACGCGACGCCGCGCCCCCCCATAAATCTCCATGATCCGTAAAGCCTTTGTCATGTCCGTCCATCCCGGTCTCGAGGTGGAATACCGTCGTCGTCACGCGCCTATCTGGCCCGAGCTTGAAGCGGTGCTTAAAAGCCACGGCGTGCATAATTATTCGATCTTCCTGCACCCCGAGACTCGCCAACTCTTCGGCTACGCCGAAATCGAGAGCGAGGCCCAATGGGCTGCGATCGCTCAGACCGATGTCTGTCGCCGTTGGTGGGCTTTCATGCGCGAGATGATGCCCTGCCACAACGACAACAGCCCCGTCTCTCTTGGCCTCGAAGAGGTTTTCCACCTCACTTAAATCATCTCCAACTCGGCCATCGAAGTTGAGGGTACTTGGGAAATCGCATTGGCGAGGCGAGGCAACTGCTGCAATCTTACCGGCACGATGATCAAAAAACTTTTGCACACCCGCCTGCGCGTCAATGACCTCGCCCTTACCGTGAAGTTTTACGAGGACGCGCTCGGACTCACTGTCTCGCGTCGGCATACCTCGCCGCGCGGCGCGCAGTTAGCGTTTCTCGCGACGCCCAACAGCGACGAAGAAATCGAAATCTGCCAGATGCCAGCGGGTGCCCCGAGTGTCGTGGTGCAGCCAGATTTAATGCACCTCGCTTTTGAGGTGGAAGATCTGACCGCGTTTGCCGCGGCCTTGACGGCTAAAGGTTACGTCTTGAGTGATGGCCCCACGCTCACCGGCAGTGGCTCGGTGATCGCTTTTATCGACGCGCCTGAAGGCTATGAAGTGGAACTCATCCAGCGCGCTAAATAAGCGCGCGCTGCGCTTCTCAGCGTTTCTTGGCGATCCATTGCGGCGCGGTTTCCATCTGGCCGCGAGTGACGCCGAGTTGGTTGAGGAGTTTTAATTCGCGCCACACCTCTGCCCCGGTGATCTCGCCCCGCAGGAGCTGTTGGTAGCGCTTAAGCGTGCGGACCACTTCGTCAGTGCCCTCGTTAATAAATTCGATGCGGAAACTGCGCGCGCCGAGCTCGAGCAAGCGGGCGACGTAATCAGCGCCGGTTTGCGCGCGGTTGTTGTAGACGGTGTTGCGGCAACCGGCGTCCGCTTTAAGCGGGAGTTCGGCGCCGACGCGGTCGCGCAGGGCGACGCGGTGCGTGTCACAGGGGCGACCGCAATCGTGGTAGTCTTTGCCTTTGGACAAAAACGCGCAAAACACGCAGTGCTCCATGTGAAACATGGGCATATGTTGGTGGATCGTTAGATCGAACCACGCCCCAGGCGCGCCTTGGAGGAGGGCTTCGAGTTGAGCAATGTTCAGATCGTAACTGGCGGTGACGCGCTCAAGGCCGTGGCGCTCGAGGTAGTGGGCGGCGGTGAGGGGATTAGCGACGTTGAGCGAGAAATCGCCGCGGCGGCGATCGGCTGCGAAGTAAGCGAGGTGATCGTAGTTACGTACGAGGTAACCATCCGCCTCGCTCGAGCGGACTTGTTTAAGAATCCATTCTTCGCCGGGCTTGGTGATGCGCGGCGGGGCGACCCAAATCGAGGGCTTAGGGTCACCGGCAGCAGCCGCGGGGTGCGTGGTTTGCCAGGCGCGGAAACGGGTGACGGCGTCGCGGTAGTGTTTGGGGTTTTCGAATTCGCAGTAGACCGTGGTGATCCCGGCACAGGTGAGGGCGGCGTCCAGTTGTTCAAGGCTGCGTACCACCACTATGATTTCCGGCGCGGCTGAAGGGGCGGCACTCGCCGCCGGTAGCGGGAGCGCGGCTAGGCCGGACGGCATGGAATGAAACTGCCAGCGCGTGGGTTCGGCGGCGCGTTGCTCGAGAGCGGCGATCGTTTCGCGGCGCAGCCGGTTGAGTTCGCTGACGGGCAGGATCACGGATCCTTCGAGGTGGTTGATCAGTTCACCGAGCGAAAACGGGGTGCCCCCAAGTCGGCCGAGTTGGTCTCGCAACCGCTCGGTGCTGAGCGGTTGATTTTCGGCTACGGTGAGAGGCAGCGCGGAATCGGCTTGGGCGACATGACCATGGGCGTCGCGGGCGATAAGGGTAAGCGGGACACCGGCGTGGCCGTGGAGTTCGAGTGTAATCGGACGTTGAAAGCGGATTTTTTCGCCTTCGAAACTCGCGCGTAGTTCGCGGTCGAGGGCGGGATCGTTGGTTTTCCAGACGCGTTGCCCGGCGCGCACGCGTGACCAATTGATATCGCCGTGGCCAAAGCGCAGGACTGTTTCGCCGCGCTTGGCGCGCGAGGGCTCCACCTGGTACACCCGCCCACCTTCTTCCTGCTCGGCCGGATTGCCGGCATCGAAGACGACGCCGTCGCCGGGTTTAAGTGGAGCAGAGAGCGTGAGCGCGACGGATTCGCCGCTCACCTGGGTGACCCCACCCAGAAAGACGCCGCGCTTGGTGCCAAAGCGACCGTGGGCGAGCTCCTGGTTGTTGATCCCGCGAAACCAGCCCGTGTATTGGCCGCGGGAGAACGCCATCTGTAGCTCGTAGTGCGCGGGCTCGAGCGCGACGGAGTCCGGAGATTTTTGCGTGGCGGGTGCAAGCCTGGGCGTGCCTTCGCAGATTTTATCCAAGGCCTGGCGGTAGACGCGAGTGATACTGGCAACGTATTCAGGGGATTTGAGGCGGCCCTCGATTTTAAGCGAGGAGACACCGGCACGGACCAGATCAGGCAAGACATCGAGGCCGGCGAGGTCTTGTGGACTTAGGAGGTAACGGCGGTCGCCGAGATCCACCTTTTGCCCATCGGAAATTAGATCATAGGGCAGACGGCAGGCTTGGGCGCATTCGCCGCGGTTGGCAGAGCGGCCACCGAGGGATTCGCTGGTGAGGCATTGGCCCGAGTAGGCGACGCAGAGGGCACCGTGAACGAAGACCTCTAGGGGTAAGGCTGGCGCGGTACTCTGGGCTTGGGCGGACTGGATGGACTCGATCTCGGTGATAGAATTTTCACGGGCAAGCACCACCAGTTGCGCCCCCAGATCGCGGGCGAAGCTGACGCCGGCCGCACTGGTAACGGTGAGTTGCGTCGAGGTATGGATCGGAAAATCCGGCGAGAGTGCGCGGATCAACCGACAAATCCCGACGTCTTGGACGATGGCGGCATCCACGCCGGCGGCGATAATCGCGCGCAGGTAAGATTCAGCATCGGGCAACTCGGCGGTGAAGACCAGCGTGTTGAAAGTGACGTAGCCGCGGACACCGCGGTGGTGTAGAAACTTCATAAGCGCGGGCAGATCAGCCTGCGTGAAATTTTTCGCGCGCATGCGGGCGTTGAAACGCTCGAGGCCGAAGTAGATGGCGTCAGCGCCATTTTCGACGGCGGCGCGGGCGCATTCCCAGTCCCCAGCGGGCGCGAGTAACTCGGGGCGCACGGGGCGAGCGAGCGCAGGAGCGGTGGGGGGATTGGGCGACGAGACGACGGACATGGTTCAGTGGTAGGCGAGCGGCGGGGAGCCGCAATCGCATTCACGGGGCTGGCGGCGGGTCGGGTGGGGTAAGTTTGGCTGGAATTGTGGCGACACTTCGGCTGAGATTTAGTGCGCGTGAGGTCTCAAGCGGGTTTCGCGCCCCCTCATCTATGAAATTATTTACGCAAGTCGGGTTGATCGGATTGCTCAGCGTGGGCGCGATGGCCTTGAACGTGCGCGCAGAAAATACGGCGCCAAACTCGCGTTGGGCGGCGGTAGAAAATTACGTGGAGGCGGCGACCCGGCAGATGAGCGGCTTGCGTTCCGATGTCGCAAAATTGCAAGCTGCGATCGGTGAGCCCGGTCGGCGCGTGTGGGCGGAACTCGCGGTGGAACTCGCTGCGGGCGACGCACTCGTAGGGCAATTGCGGGGGGCTAGCCCGAAGGAATTTGACGCTTTAAAAGCGAAGTTTGAGCGCGTGCGGCGTGAGCTTGGCGATACGATCGTGAGCGTGCAGAAAACGCGGGCGAGGATTTAAGGACGTTGGCCCGCAGGGGGGGCGCTAAGGCCCGCATGCGCGACGTGCGGCGCCGCGCGGCGTAGCCGGGCGGCGAAGTAGACGGTAAGAATAAAAAATCCGACTGAGACTAATCCGAGATTACCGTAGCCAAGTAAGTGGCCGTCGGCGCGCGTGGTGATGAAGACGCCAGCCAGTAAGCTGGCCATGCCGCTGGCGGCTTGTTGCAGGGCGGAGTTCACACTCATGAAACCTCCGCGGTAGCGGGCTTGGACGGCATTGGCGACCATCGCCATCGCTGGGGCGTAGCGGCCAGACATTGTGACCATGAACGCCGCCATGATTCCGCAGGCCATGGGTAGGCTCGCGCTGTCCAGGTGCGTGAGCGCGAGCACGACGCTTACGGCTAGTACCGAGAGGAAGGTCAATAAATGCAGTCGGTCGATCCGATCGCTCAAGCGGCCGATGATCGGGGTGGAGATCACCGTCGCCAGGCCGCCGATCATGTAGGCCTTGGGTAGATCCGCTTCATTCAGTCCGAAGTTAGCCACAAAGGATGGGGCGAGAAACGGAATGATGCACCCTCCTGCCATCACGAGCATGATGCTTACGGCAAACGCACGTAAATGCAGCGAGTGCGTGACGATCTCGTGCATCTGGCGGATCGGGTTGTGGCCGTGGATCGCCGTGCGCAAGTGCGGCAGCGCCAGCGCCGCGATCCCCAAGATGAGCAACGCGCAGGCGGCGAGCATGAAAAACGGTGCGTGCCAGCCGAATAAGCCAGCTAGATACAGGCCCGCCGGGATGCCTAGTACGGAGGCGATCGGGAACGCTCCCATGACGACACTCATCGCCTGACCGCGGCGAGCCGGTGGGATGATATCACCTACCATCGCGCTCACCATCGAACCAGAAAGTCCCCCAAACGCTCCGGCGGCGATGCGGGCGGTAATCAACCAATGGTGCGTTGGAGCGAGGCCGCACGCCAAGGTGGCGATGCCGAAACCGGTGTAGAGCACCAGCAAGGAACGCTTGCGGTCGAAGCGGTCCAAGACGAAGCCGCCCGCGAGTCCGCTCAGGGCGGCGGAACAGCCATAGGAAGCAACGATCACCGTGAATTGCCCCGGCGTGAGGTTGAATACGCGCATGAGTTGGGCTCCCAACGGCATGATGATCATGAAGTCTAGCACGTGGGTGAACTGCACGCCAGCGAGCGTCAGCAACGTGATGCGTTCACGGCTTTTGGTCAGCGAGTGGTGTTCGGGTGCAGACATGCAGCCTCGAATTTTGGTGGTTTTTCTGAAAGTGCAATATTCGCGTGTGTGACGATCCGTACTTGAGGTGGTTTTCTAGGATTCAGCCCTGAGCTCCGCCGCCCGTTCACGTAGCACGCTGAGAAACTGCTCGGCGCCGCGGCTTTGGTAGCGTTGTTGGTGCCGGATGATGGCGAGTTCGCGCGAAGGGGAGCCGCCTGAAAGCTCGATGTAGACGAGCGCTTTAGCGTCCGCGGCGTCGCGGGCGACTTGAGGCAAAATGGAAATGCCCACCCCTATGCCTACCAAGGCCTTGACCGTGGCAACCTGCGCGCAACGGAAGCCAATACGGGGTTCGAAATTATGATTACCGCAGAAACTCTGGATTTGTCCGGCGAGCGAACTGGAAGAGCCCAGAATAACGAAAGTTTCCCCAGCCAGATCGGGCGCTTTCACGCGGGGCTTCCGAGCGAGCGGGTGGTCTTTGCCCACAACCAGCAAAAGCGGCTCGGTGAGCAGCGACTCGACGGATAACCGCGCGTCTTTGATGGGCAGAGCGACGATGGCGAGGTCGACTTCGCCCTCGACGGCTGCGCGCGTTAGATGGGTACGAAAATCTTCCCGCACATCGATTTGGAGATTCGGGTAACGGGCCCGACAGCGGGTGATCAACTCGGGTAAAATGTAGGGCGCGACCGTCGGGATTGCCCCGACGGTGATGCGCCGCTCCAAGGTGGGGTGATCCCCGAGTTCTTTGGTGGCGTTTTCGATTTCGAAGAGGATGCGGCGGGCGCGTTCGAGAAAAACTTCACCCGCCTCGGTGAGGACAGCTTTGCGGCCAAGGCGGTGAAAAAGCTTACGTCCAACCTCGCCTTCAAGATTTATTATCTGTTGGCTTAGTGAAGGTTGACTGATATGAACACGTTCGGAGGCGCGCGTGAAATTACCGGTCTCGGCCACGGCTACGACATAGCGTAGTTGATGAATTTCCATAGTTTAAAGATATGGATAATATAGGTACTACCAATTTCAACTATTGAAATAGTTAGTGTATGATAGCCGTCCTGACCTTTCGTGGGTCGGGCTTAAACCAAGGACACATACATCATGAAAACCTACATCAATGCTACCACGGTCATCCCCGGCGTCATCGTCGCGACCGCGTTGCTGCTTTCTTTCCGTTCCTTCTCTAAGGCTGATATCGTCGTAGGCTTCGGCACGGTGGCCGTGCTGCTTGCCATCGCGACCCTCGAATATCGCCTCAATTGGAAACGTTTGCTGGGTCTCTAATCAGGACCGCGTCAAAACCCTCCCTGCAACGGGGCCGGAGCAATCCGGCCCCGTTTTTTTTAGCGCCCGCTGGAGGCAGAAAACTAGAGCGTTTTTTGGTGCCGCTGGCAGTGGCTGCAGTCGTAAGTTAGCCGGCAAACGAACATCATCTTCGGGCAGATGGAAGCCGGCCTGATCCGCGATTACGACATGGAGCGCATGCGGGTCAGAGTCGGCGATTTGGCGCAGAAACAGCGCATGGATATCGCGATCGATAGCCGGAGTGAATAACAGTTCGGCCGCGTGCGCGCCGTCCACTTCCAAGGCC
>Ga0136642_1000322_pt1 | contig 27076 bp, 26 predicted proteins | sample LowCatLa1302831Y_FD_115313 | JGI IMG/M metagenome (GOLD analysis project Ga0136642, IMG submission 115313) | Freshwater microbial communities from Lower Cathedral Lake, Yosemite National Park, California, USA - 13028-31Y | ecosystem: Environmental > Aquatic > Freshwater > Lake ... | reverse complement strand
TCAAGGACATGGTTAAAAAAGGAAAGTTTAGAGCGTTTAAGTTACCTAGCGGCGATGTGTATTTCGGCCTTAAGCACGGTACTAATTATGAAGAAGAATATGGGTTTAAACACCCAGAATTGAGTCCTAACGAGACTGCTTTAACTAGCGTTGTAAATAATGAACCGGGGGCCAAAGGCGTCGGTGGTGCCTCAGTGGTGTTAAAAGCCATTAAAGAGGGCGCTACCGCTTTAGACGCATATGCTGTACCATCTGTAAAACACCCAAAGGGTTTTTTGCCATCGTTTTACAGACAATTTGGTTTTAGGGAGTTAGGGCGTATTCCTTTTGACCCACAGTATTCTACCGATCAACAAGTTGAGGACCTGAAGCACCATTGGCGTTCCACTGGGTGGGACGAGTCAATGGGAATGCCTTCTGTGTCCATTATGAAATGGGATGGAAAAGATGAAGACAGACAAGACGCATTACGAAACTATCTCGCACAGAGCAGTTCGAGTTCTGGGGACGCAGACGATAAACCGCATGTCCTATCCGCAAGTCGGATTGCTGAACAAGGAACTGAAATATCTGGTGGACCAACATCAGTCAGCAGACAAGGTGACGGACGCGGAAATCGAGGGGGCATACGAGATGATAGTCAAGTACGCCCTCCCGACAGGTTCACACGAACACTTACTGGGACATTAAATTTAAATCCAGTACAGGCACAATCAATCGGTCTATCTCCAGATGACATTGCAGCCGCTAAAAAAAAATTGATGTTTAAATCCTATGGCGGTCTAGTTGACCATGCGCTTCGTATAACGGCTAATATGGGAAGAAGGTAATGGCAGCTTCAAACATTTTGGAAGGGGAAGACATCCCTTCTGCCACATCGTTTACAAAAAATCCTAGAGCTCTTCCGAACGATGTCTCTGCCCCAGTGAACCCAGAGCTTGCTGCTTTTATGAATCAATATACAAGCAGCATGTTGCCGGGGATGACTAATCAACAGCAAATAGACTACATGCGCGCTAACCCAGACGCGGCAAACAAGATCCAAAGTGGAATGTGGCAAGCAGCTCAGGAAAAATTTAATCCAGACTCAACTTTTTCTAAAATCGCAGGCGCTCTTGCCTTAGCGGGGGTTGCTGTCCCATTAGCAGGAGTAGCACTTGGGCCTGCACTTGGCGCAGGGGCAGCAACAACAGGCGCAGAGACAGCAGGCCTAGCAGCAAGTGAAGCACTCCCAGCGGCTGCTGGCGAACTTGAGGCAGTTACTTCATTTGCTCCTGCAATCACAGGCGGATCCGCACTAGCGGGGGCAGGCGGCGTTCTTGGGGGCCTATATGACACAGGAAGCCTGCAGGCAAGCAACGTATCTCAAGGCGTATCAACAGACGGGCCAAATAACTTAGGTAATTACACAAGTACCGCGCCTAGAGTTGCACCAGTGTCTGGCGGAGCTATTCCAACAACAGGTGCTTCAACGGCTGCTGCTATTGCTGCAGGATCTGGATCTCCAGAAATTTCTAACACACCGTTTAACCCTAATTACAAATTCAATTTAAATGACTATACTCCATCAAACTTGACAAGCCGGTACTTAATGGCTAATGGCGCAAGCCCAACTGCTGCTAAACTAGGCGGAGCCGGGGTGACGGCAGGCCTTTTGGCTGCTTCCTCGGGCGGTGGTGGTTCTGCTCCAGCAACAGGGTACAATTACGGAAATTCATCGGGATACAGTTCGGGATACTCAATGCCAGCAAATAACCCACAAAATCTTTCTAACTATTACTCGTCTGGTCAGTATAACCAGCCAAGTAGTGGTTATGGGCAAGCATCTGGCAAAGGCCCATCCACCGGCAGTCCACAGGCGACCGGCAAGGGCCCGTCTACGGGTTCCCCCCAAGCGACCGGAAAGGGGCCGTCCACAAGCGCCCCCCAAGCGACCGGCAAAGGGCCTTCATCGGGCGGCTCTCAGGCAACAGGCAAGGGGCCTTTAAGTGGCGGATCCCAAACATCTTTAAGTGGCGGTCCCCAAGCAACTGGCAAAGGCCCATCAACAGGGGTAGGGTACGGAGCCCCGATGGGATACGGCAGCATGACAGGATACGGCGGGTACCCATCAGGTAACTACATGTCCTACCAGCCCGGCGGAAGCAACTACATCCCAATCCAGAATGCTGGTCAGATCCTAAGTGGTGTTAATGACCTGCCCGGTTCTTCAATGAATCCAAACTATACTCCTCCACCAGCTCCTCCAACGAACCCGTATCAATACATGTACGGAGCTCCTCGTTTTGCTGCCGGCGGACATGTCCGAAGCACGGCAGATCAAAAAGCGATCGCCGCAATGATTCATTTGCTGGCACAATCACCTGAATTCGGCGCGATGTTGCGCGATGCCGACGTATCAAACATTCCGCAACAACCGGGACGCCGGCCTTAACTTTTCTGGAGAATGACAATGTCTGAAGCTTCAAAAAGCGCACGGAGGGCGATGAAAGATAAGATCAGCCGTCTAATGCGTACTGACCCAAAAATGAAAGTGGACGCCTCTGGCTACACCCCCCCTGACGCACTCGATGCCGACGTAAAGACCGGAGCCCGTCCGATTTCGCGCCGCCAATTTAAGCGTGGCGGAAAGATCGTCAACATGACTGGCAAAATGGCAAAGCTTCGCGCAGACCGAAAGGCGCGCAAGGCCGGCGGGTCTGTTTTGACCCCCAATAACATGATTAACAAAAATGTTCGCGATGCAAATGAAGAGCGCGACGGCTCCAAGCACGTTGGCGCCTTTAAGCATGGCGGAAAGACCAAGAAGTACTCTGGCGGGCAAATTGATCGCCCGTTGGTGAAAAAGGCTATGAAGGGTGCCGCCCGTGAGGGAATGGACCCAATGAACTCACACAAAACGTATACCAAGAAGTACGAAGAGCTTGCCAAACGTAAGTCTGATTACGCCGAAGAGAAGGAGCAGAAAGAATTGACTCCGCCTTGGGAGCGCAAACACGGCGGTAAGGCAGAGAAACGTGTCAAGAAGGCCAGTGGCGGTAGTTTCAGCCGTCAGAAAGGAAACCACCGCAGCCCGCATGGTGGGCAAAGAAAAGCCCCTCCGCCACAAGCTGGCGGATTTAACGTCAACCCTGCTGCACCACATGAAACTGCTGGCGGAGCATCGTCTGGCCTAAACTATGGGTCGCAAGGGCATCCAAATACAGGCGGTTACCAAGACCACCCACAAGATGATTCATGGCAAAATATGCTTGCTAATGCTGGAACTTATAAAGCTGACGGTAAAGGTGGATTTACTCGCACCGGCAATTCTTCAATGCCTACAACATATGTAAATCCAGCAGCTCAAAAACCGCTCGCAGAGCGTGCTACGTATGCCGTTCCGGTTCCAGCAAAGCCGCCTGTAGCTTTGCCTCCAACACCTGTTCCGCTTCAAGCAAAGCCGCCTGTAGCTCCGCCTCCTCAGTACGTTCCGGGCTCTCAGGGTCCGCTTCCTAGATTTACAATGCCTGTTGGTGCTTTTAAGGCAGTCGGCGGCTCAATGATGGGCCCTGTTCAGGGAGGCCCAATGATGGCTCCTCCCAATTATGGCTTAGACCAAGGTTTAGGCATGCATGGTGGTATGCATGAAGGTATGCATGGAGGCATGCACCACGGAATGCAGCCAGAGATGGGTGATGGCGGATATGGTATTGGCGCTCCTCCAATGGGCGGGTATCAACAATATTTCCCTCAAGTCGCATTAGGCCGCAAGAGTGGCGGTCGCACGATGAAACATGACGATGAAGCCGAAGATAAAGAGCTGATTCACAGAGTCGTAAAGAAAGATGCAATTAAGCCGGGTATGAAGCATGGTGGTGAAATCCATGCTACCTCTTGCCGTTGCAAAAAGTGCAGCGGCGGTGGATCTTATGCAGAGGGCGGTAATGCCGGCAGAATGATCCAGAAGACAATCAAGAACCCCGGCGTGTTGCATAGGGAAGTAGATGTCCCTGTCGGGAAAAAGATTCCTTCAAAGAAACTAGAGCAGGCATCTCATAGCGACAATCCATTGGTTGCAAAGCGCGCACGGTTTGCAAAAACGCTGAAGCGGTTTCATCGCGATGACGGCGGTGAAGTGATGGACTACAACGACAGTGCTGGAGACGCCGAAGAGGCTTCAGAGAAAACGTGGGCGAATATTGCGCACCCAAAGAAGCCACAACAGCCTAAGAAGCCTGCAGCGCCGAAGAAGCGCGGCGGTAGTGCGTCGGTATCAGATGGGGAATACCAAGGCACACGACCGACTGGAGGCCGTCTAGCGCGCAAGCACGGTGGTCGTACACACAAGGGCAAGACCAACATCAAGATCATCATTGGTGGCCATCACGGTCACGACATGCAGGATGATCCAATGGGCGGCGCTCCTCAAGGTATGCCGATGGGTGGCCCGCCTCAAGGTATGCCGCCACCACCGCCGCCAATGGGACCTCCTCCCGGCATGCCTCCTATGGGCGGCCCACCTCCCGGTGGTCCACCGATGGGGCCTCCGGGGATGCCTCCCTTCCGTCGTGGTGGTCGCGTGAAATACCCAATCCAGCACGCTTCTGGCGGTGGAATGGGTCGCCTTGAGAAGATAAAGGCTTACGGCCACAAAGCCTAAGTGCTAACGGGCGGTTGGGATTACCTAACCGCCCGTTCTTTATGAGGAAAATATGTTAAATTATCAAAATGCTTTTGAAATTGAATTGAAAAAACTGATTGGTACTGAAATTGAACGCTTGAAAGAAAATCTATCAAATGGCCTTAGCGTTGTTGATTATGCAGACTACAAACACCAAGTTGGCAGGATTAAAGGCTTGTTATGGGCAATAGAAGCTTGTGACGAGTCAAATAGTATTTTGAGTCAGAAATAACGGAGATAAAAATGCCTTATATGGTTATGGAACACGATGTAGATCCAAAGAAAGCTATACAGAAAGAACTTGGTGATATCAGCAGTATTGAGATTTATAACAATCAAATTCTGTGCGCCGTTTACATGCGCCCAGAAAAAACCAAGAGTGGTCTTTATTTACCAGATCAACACTTAAGTGAAGACAAAACGCAATCAAAGGTTGGTCTTGTTTTAAAGAAAGGCCCAGATGCGTTTATTGATTCAAGCCAGCAATGGTTTAAAGAAATGAATATCTCAGTCGGCGACTGGGTTGTCTTTCGACCATCAGACGGATGGGGAATTACCGTTCATGGAATTCTATGCCGCATTTTAGATGATACGAACATTAAAGGGCGAATCCAACACCCCGATCAGGTATGGTAAGGAGATTATTATGGCAGACGCACCAGAACAGATTGATTTTTCTATTGAAGATTTAGATAAGAAAGATGACAAGCCAGATGATGTTGAGATTGTTAAGGCTGATGAAGTCGTAGAACCATCTCGCAATAAAGTTGTTGATATTGATGAAGGCTTAGAAGCACTTAAAGCGCAACTTGAGAGCGAAAGGTATGCGCGTATTGAGGCTGAAAAACGTGCCCAACAGGCAAATGAAAGTGCCTTTAAAGCAAAAAATGAGGTTCAAGACAGCAATTTGCATCTTGTTAACAATGCAATTGCGACAATGAACCAAACAAACGATATTCTGAAATCGCATTATCGCGAAGCAATGTCAATTAATGATTACGACAGGGCTTCTGAAATACAGCATGAAATGGCAACCAATGCAGCCAAGCTCTTGCAGCTTAAGCAGGGAAAAGAAGCTCTTGAAAATACGCCAAAGCAGTCTGCTCCGAGGGCCATGCCGTCAGATCCAGTTGAGGCGCTTGCTTCTCAACTTTCTCCGCGCTCTGCTGAGTGGGTCCGACGCAATCCGCAGTGCGTAACAGATCAGCGCATGTATCAAAAAATGATTGCGGCGCACAATCTAGCTGCTGCAGACGGTATTCCTTTTGACAGCGATGATTACTTTGCTGCAATTGAGAGCACTTTACGTATTAATCGCAACGATTCGCAGACAGCGGTAGAAGATCCAATGTCATCTTCTGCTAAACCAACGCAAAAACGCTCTTCTCCTCCTGCGGCACCCGTAAGCCGCAGCGGTAATGGTACCGGAGCACGGCCAAATACGGTCAGGCTAACCTCTGCAGAGCGTGAAATGGCATCTATGATGGGTATGACCGATCAGGATTACGCTAAAAACAAGCTCGCGCTACAACGCGAAGGCAAACTCAATTAAGGATTAATTAAATGGAACTTACGTCATCAAATGTCACTTTAAAATCTCGTAAACGCGGTCGTCCTCCTTTGTTATCAAAGGATAAGGCTGCAGAAACGGAAGCGCCGGCAACAGAACCAACCCCTGTATTACCTCCGATCATGGCCGATATTGATTTTACTCGAGCCGAAGTGAGGCCTGAAATGCGTCCAACAATGCGTGAAGAAGACCCAAGGACTCGAGCTGCGCGCCGCGCTGCTGAAATCCGTAACCATGTTGGTAACATGGATGAAGGTCCAGACGATTTTTATATTGACTTAAGCGAAATACCTGATGGATGGACTTACGAATGGAAGCGTAAGACAGTCTTAGGCCAAGAAGACCCTGCTTATCAGGTTCAATTAGCTCGCATGGGTTGGGAGCCTGTGCCTGCTTCGCGCCATCCTCGCTACATGCCAGAAGGGGCTAAATATGCTTCTATTGAGCGCAAAGGGATGGTCTTGATGGAGCGACCGAAGGAACTGAGCGACGAAGCGCGTCAAATTGAACTTAAAAAGGCTCGTAATCAGATCCGCCAGAAAGAAGCGCAACTTAATTCGGCTCCAGACGGCCAGTTTGGTCGAAACAACAAAGATGCTCCGCTCGTTAAGATTGGAAAATCATATGAAGCTATTCCAATTCCTAAAGATTAAACTTGTTTTTGAGTTGTGTTCCTTGTCACGGCCCTTCGGGGCCGTTTTTATATTTGCAAATAGTTGACATTTAAAAAAACAAGCGTATAAGTATTTTTAACCCCTCACCCGGCGTGTAGGGAAATTGGTTTACCCCCGGTCTAAATCGCCCCGGCGCGCGATGATGGCCTCCTGAAAAAGGAGAATCCGTCATGGCGAATACAAGTGCGCCGTTCGGTTTTAGTCAGTATTCAGGAACCGGTTCGTCACCTACGTACGAACAGGTTCAAATGGCGATTTCGTCGTCTAACACGACACCTATATTCTTTGGTGACCCCGTAGCACAAGCTGCTAGCACGACTGGTGTTGGCACAGGGTACGTCACGCAGGCATATTCGCCTGTTACTGTCGTCATCAGCGCCATCTCGTTTGCGTCAGGCGTTGCTACGGCAACCATCACCGCGATCACCAGCGGCGTTCCAACGAGCCCCAACGCTTGGGCTCCTCCAGTTGGTTCGGTCCTTTCCATCACTGGCGCAAGTTCGTTTGCAACTGGCGGCGCGTTCATTGGTAACTTTACCGTTACCGACTCAACGACAACGACCATCAAGTTCACGGCACCTACAGGCACATTCAGCAGCACATACACTGCTGGTACGTCGATTGTGTATGTTCCTGTTGCTGGCGTGTTCGTTGGCTGCAAGTACCTTTCGGTCGCCCAGAAGCGCACCACATGGAGCAACTACTGGCCCGGTTCGGACGCCAACACAAGCACAGCCGTAACGGCTTACGTTGTGAACGACCCATTAGCTCAGTTTGTTGTGCAGACCGCTAACTCAAATACGACTTCGTCCGCTGTTGGCTTTGCCAGCATTGGCCAGAACATCGGGTTTAACTACAGCGTTTCTGGCGCCTCTCCTGCAAGCACGAACGGCAATACCGCAAGCGGCCTCTCAACCTACTTTGCTGATCAGTACACACTGACTACGCCGGGTGGTTATCAGCCATTGCTTCCGTTCCGCATCGTGGCCCTTGCCAACTACACGCCTGACGGCTCGCAGCCGCTTCAGAGTGTCAATGGTAATGACTATACAACCGCTTATAACCGCATCGTCGTGGCATTTAACAATGCCATGTTGAAGCAGTTTGCTGGCATCTAAGGGGAGTAACTTAAATGGCCGTTAATCTTAGTGCGATTAAAGACCTTCTGCTCCCCGGCCTACGGGGTGTAGAAGGCAAGTACGAGATGATCCCGTCGCAGTACGACAAGATCTTCACGAAACATGATTCAAAGCTTGCCCTTGAGCGTACCGCTGAAATGCGTTACCTCGGCTTGGCGCAGTTGAAGACTGAAGGTGGTCAGACCTCCTTCGACAACGGCGCCGGTGAGCGTTATGTCTATAACCAAGAGCATGCTGAAATTGCTCTCGGTTACGCCATCACGCGCAAAGCGATTGATGACAACCTCTACAAGAGTCAGTTCCATCCGTCAAACCTTGGCCTTATTGAGTCTTTCCAGCAGACCAAGGAAATCTACGGTGCGAACATTCTTAACACGGCGACGACGTACAACGCGAACGTCGGTGGCGATGGTGTAGCACTTTGCTCAACATCGCATCCGATTGATGGCGCGACGGTTGCTAACACGCCAGCAACGCAAGTTGATCTGAACGAGTCCACGCTGTTGAATGCGATGATCGCAGTCCGCACGAACTTCAAGGATCAGGCAGGCCTCAAGGTGTTTGCACGCGCTCGTAAGTTGGTTGTTCCTCCGCAGCTCGAGCCGGTTGCAATTCGTCTTTTGAAGACTGAACTGCGTCCGGGTACTGCAGACAATGACGTCAACGCAATTATGAGCACGGCCGGTGGCCTGCCTGAGTCGTATATGGTGAACGACTTCTTGACCTCGCAGTATGCTTGGTTCTTGTTGACGAACATCGATGGCTTGTCGTACATGGAGCGTGTGAAGTTTGAAACTGATATGCAGGTTGACTTCGTGACCGATAACCTCTTGGTTAAAGGCTACGAGCGTTACAGCTTCGGTTACTACAACTGGCGCTCAATCTACGGCTCGTTCCCAACCTCGTAATACGGAATGGCCCCCAGCAATGGGGGCCTAACCTAGGAGACAACTATGTCATCAACAGTTTTTACGGGGCCACTGTTAGCAGGTAATGTCCTTAACAGCGACGGCACGGGTAATCTTTCTGGAGCTGGCGGTAGTAGCGGAACGCAGAACGTCGGCTTTGTCAGCATGGTTCAGTTTAGTGAAGTGAATGGAGTTGTTAATAGCGCAATTCCACAAAGCACAACTGCTTTTGCAACGAGTATTGTAATCCCAGCTCAAAGCATCATCACCGACATTTATGTGTATGTGACGACTGTTTTAAATTCTAGTGCGACTATCAGCATTGGAACGAGCACGGCTTGCAATGAATTGGCAACGGGCATTTCTGGCGCCGTTGGTCAGCAGACAGTTTCTGTTACCTCTTTAGTCCCTGCATGGTTGAATTCATCTTCTACACAGGATATTCAGATCTATTGCAAGGCGAGTGCTCAGAGCGGAACTGCTGGTGGATACATCGTTGCGGTTTCATACTGTCAGGGCGTCAACGGCTTTACTAACGGCCAGTACACTTAATTTAGGAGTTTTCAATGAAAGGTCATAAAGGTCATCACGGTCGTAAGCACCGTAATACTGGTGGAGTGAATGAGGCCGAAATGGACCTCAGAATGAACCCAGAAGATCGCACGAATGCTAGCAAGATTGCTAGCGAGGCAGAAGAGAAGAAGCATGGTGGCCGTGCAAAGCGCAAGCATGGAATGAAGGTTCATGGCGAGCACGCCAAGCATCACGCTGGTCGCAAACCACGTAAGTCGGGAGGTTCCTGCGATTCTGGCAACCCATTCTCGTCGGCCCGTAAGGGTACGCCGCCGAAGGGTCGCGGAATTGAGATGGAATACGAGTAAGCTCTAGCATAAGCCTTGCTCAAAAAGGGGGCCTCTGCGCCCCCATTTTTTCTTGAGGTTCCTATGTCTGGTGCTTGGACTCGAAAAGAAGGTAAGTCGCCATCTGGCGGACTTAATGAAAAAGGTAGGGCCTCTCTGAGGGCCGAAGGCCATCATATTAAGAGGCCTGTTACTTCGGAAGAAGCGTCGCATAGCTCAGAAGCTGCTCAGAGACGAGAGAACTTCAGAACGCGAATGTGCGGAATGAAGCACAAGCTGACTTCTGCAAAGACAGCGCATGATCCAAATAGTAGGATCAATCTTGCGTTAAAACGATGGGATGTCAAATGCTGAAATGCTACTATCAAGACATTCTGCGACTGAGGAAGGAATAATATAATGCGTCCAGTTACCGTTACCGTTGGGCCACTCGCGACTGCAAGCGCAAATGCTATTTGCCTTTCTCAGACGCCTTCTGCTGGCTCTTTAACACTCAATGGCTCACTTGTCTCTGGTGGCGTTGCTATACTCGATACGCCTCGTCGCGTCCTTATTACAACGACTGCAAACGAGAGCGCAAAGTCTTTTACGATTATTGGTACTGACTGGAACGGGCAGCAGCAGATTGAAGTTATTACTGGTCCAAATGCTAATACCGTTTATACAAACATTGATTTTAAAACAGTCACTTCCATCACAATCAGTGCCTCTGCGGCAGGCTCATTGACTATTGGGACAACGACAATTGCATCTTCAATGTGGGTTCGTTTTGATTCGTATGCACTGTCTCAGACTGCAATTCAATGTACGATTAACGGAACAGTTAATTACACTGTACAACAGACGTTACAGGACCCAACCGACCCAACAAGCCCTGTTTTACCGTATCAAGTTGTTTGGCTGAATAGTTCTGATCCGTCTGCTGTTGGAGCAACCGCTTCAATACAAACGAACTATACTTACTCTCCGACATGGGCAAAAGTTACCTTAAATAGCGGAACTGGCTCTGTTTCGGCTGTATTTACCCAGTTTGGCAACGCGCCTTACTAATTGGAGATAACGTATGTCTGGTCTTACTGACGGTACATTAGCAACTGGATTTGACTCACAAGCGGGTCAGTACATTCTTCCTCAGCGCGTCCGCGACACCAATGGCCGGCAGAAGGTCGTGCAGCATCAGAACATCTATGATGCCGACTTTGAGTATGGCTCACAGCCATTGCGTTGGGAGAACTACACTTACAATACAACATATGGCCAGAACTCCACGAACTCGGCAAACACGGCAACGATTACGAACCTGCCGGGCCTTGGTGGCGTTCAAATGCAGGTTGTCAATGCAGGCGATATTACGATTCGCCAGTCTCGCCCTTATCATCGTTATCAGCCCGGTAAGAGCCTGTACGTTGCATCAAACGTCAACTTTGGCGGACCAGCGGCTGGACAGACTCAGAATGTTGGAATCTTTGACGACTGCAACGGAATCTTTTTTCAACAAATTGGACCTTCTAGCGGTAACCCGCAAGGCATGAATGTTGTTGTTCGTTCTGATTCTCAGTCCCCAACTGGTGGTACTCCTGTTGATACAGTGATCACTTATCAAAATTGGACTGATCCAAATGGCATCAAGTCCAGCATTGATTGGTCAAAAGTCCAAATGATTTGGATGGAATATAGCTGGTACGGAGCAGGCTGCTTGCGCTGGGGCATCATCTTGAATGGCGAACCGTACATCCTGCATGAGATTGGAACTGGCAATAGTTCTTTTACGGGATCTGCACAGGTCGTTCCTTGGAGCCGTACTGGTAATCTTCCGGTCCGTTACGAGCAGCGTCAGGTATCGGCAACTGTTGCTACAACTTTTAAACATTTTGGCGTGTCTGTTCTAGTTGAAGGTACGCAAGATAGGCAACGTGGGTTCACGTATTCGTATGGCCAGAACCTTGCTTATCCAGTCGTTTCTGTATCTGCAAACAAGGTTCGGTACCCGCTTCTATCGTTCCGCATGAAGGCGATGGGTCAAAGCTCTTATAACCAAACCAATGGAGCAGTTGTCGGGGCATCAAGTACAACAACTTCATTAGTTGCGGCAGCAAGCACATTTAGTACATCAGTCACTCCAATTTCAATTGTGGGCAACGGAACAACTGCAATTATCACGGTCCCTGCTTCATCTGCCATGCCTATTGTAGGCAGTACATTGAACGTATCAGGCGTTACTTCATCTGGTTTTAACAATGCTTCTGCAACAGTTACTGCTGTTACAAACAACACAATTAGCTACGCAAATGCTACATCGGGAACTGCATCAGTTAATGGAACCGTTGTATATGTCCCGTCTTTAGTTGGCCGTAAGCTGAACTACCAGCCTAACGTAGCAGGCGCGGCGACAGGTGCTGCAACAACGATTGTTAGCGCGGCCCAAGCAACGACAAACATTACAGGAACTATAGCCTCTGGTTCAGCAACTGCACCAACAGTTATCCTAACTGTAACGGTCACCAGCGCAACGATTTACCCCGGAATGGTATTAGGTACCGCATCAAGTGGCGGTACGTTTGCAACTCCTCCAACCATAGTTAGCCAATTGACGGGCACAACAGGGAGTACTGGAACTTACCTTCTAAGCGTGGGTAACACAGGCTCTGCTGCAACGTACACGACAGTAGCGACTTCTGGAGCCTACGTAACAATTACAACGACTGCTAGCCATTCTTTGACCACAAACGATGTGGTTATTTTATCTGGTTTTACGTCGGCCACTGGTACTATCAATGGTGTATATCCAGTTATTGCAGTTGGAAGTGCAACAGCATTTTCCATTAATACTGGGTACGGCAACGTCTTGGGCGCAATTACGACAACTGCCGGAAATATCACAGCTCAGTACACGGCGCAAATTACGGCAAATACTTCGACTACATTAACGATTCAAGATATTGTTAATGCACTTGCATTACCATATGCACCAACGACGGGTTGCAATTATTCAGTTGGGTTAATTGATCGTGGTCAGTTACTGCCGCAGTCTTTAGTTCTTACGTCTGACGTTGCTTGTTACGTAGAGCTAATAGCAAGTACTCCAACGGCGCAGTTAGGATTAGCAGGCGCTAATTTCCAACCAGAAGCAAACCTCGGATCAATATATTCCTTTGCAGAGCGCGATGTATCGGCAGGGTATTTGAGCGGTGGTGAAGTTGTTCAGGCCTTCTTGTCTCCCACCTCTTCAGGCCTATTGCAAATTGACTTGACTAACTTCTTCCCAGTTTTAACAAACATTAAGGGAAATATTCCTGACATTTTGACAATTGCAATATCAACAAATGCAGCAACGAAGATTTCGGCTAATGTGATCTGTCAGGAAGCGATGTCGTAATAGGCTATGACAACCAGTGCTTCATATAACTTCAATCCCAGTCTAGGCGAAATCACACTTTACGCCTTTAACCTCTGTGGCGTTCGTAACACGGCGTTACTACAGGAGCACATGGAATCGGCTCGTATGGCCGCAAACATGATGCTAGGGCGTTGGAGCAGTCAGGGGGTCAACCTATGGGCGGTTGACCTTCAGACAATTACGCTAGTTCAGGGCACATCTAGCTATAGCGTTCCAAGTAATACGGTCGCCATGCTTGATGCCTATGTTGTGCAGAATACTGGGGGCGCCTCAATCAATCGTCTGATACTGCCTATTAGCCGCACAGAGTACGCCTCATACCCTAATCCAGCGCAGCAGGGCTTCCCTACCACCTATTGGTTTGATCGCCTCCTGTCGCCTACGGTGACGTTGTGGCCCGTACCAGATGGTAACGAAAGCACTTTCAACTACTATCGAGTTCGTCAGGTCCAAGATTCAAACTTTACGAATGGTCAAAATGTTGAGATACCGTATTACTTCCTAGAGGCATTTGCCTACGGGATGGCACAGCGTTTGGCCATGATCTGGGCGCCAGACAAGGTCCAGCTCCTTAAACCCTTAGCCGATGAGTCTTATAGTATTGCAGCGCAGCAAAACGTAGAAACTGCAGCTCAATATATATCACCGATGATAGCCAGCTACTTTAGGCCTTAATCATGGCCTATGCATCGCAAGCTGGTTTTGCACGGACAAACGCAACCAATCCGCAAGCGCATGCCATTTGCGATCGGTGTGGATTCCGCTATAACTTTGTTGATCTACAATGGCAATTTGATTGGCGCGGCGCGTCCCTTCAGAATATCCGTATTCTTGTCTGCAGGGACTGTTTAGATACGCCCCAAGAGCAGCTTCGAGCAATTGTTGTTCCTGCTGACCCAACACCAATTATGAATGCGCGTGTTGAGACCTTTCAAGAAGCCTCAACAGACTACATTACATTGTCTGCTCCTACCGTCTACGATCCACTGACAGGCATCCCAATCCCGCAGACGATAACGATTACGACCCAAGATGGCAGCAATGCAACTGATCAGCCTTATGGGGCTCCTGCCGGCCTTGAGCCGGGGGCTGTCATGCCCCTATTGGGTACCGTTAAATATGGCGTTGCCGTGCCCCTATTGTCTGTCTCATCTAATGGGACAAAGACAATTAGCGTTACCTGCCCTTCCGCACACAATTTAACAACAAATAGCCAGATATCAGTTGAAGGACTATCAGCGACTGCAGCAAACGGGTTTTTTAGCGTAACGGTAACGACCGCAACGGCATTTACCTACCAGACAGGGATCATTGTTGCTGCTGGATCATTATTGACCTCTACAGCAAACATGATAACTGTTCAAGTAGGGCTTCCTTACGGGTATACTCAGATACCTCAGACGGGGATTTAGTCAATGGCAAATATCACCATTCCAAACCTTCCTTCAGCTACTGCATTGAGTGGCTCTGAACAGCTTTTGGGCGTTCAAAATGGGTCTTCTGTTGCCATTACAACAGGCCAGATAGCAACTATTTCTCCAACGAATAATCTACTTATTGGTTCAACGACCATTGCAGGCGGTACGTTTGGAAATATTTTATATAACAATGGTGGATTTTTAGATAATTTAGGGTCCACTGGCACAGGAAATGTGGTCCTAGCGACCTCCCCAACGCTGACTGGGCCAATTACAATCGGCCAATTGATTGGCGGATCGCAATTAAATCTGAGCGGTTCTAGTAGTGGAACGGTTTCCATTAAGACAGCGGCTGCCGCCGGGTCTTGGTCATTAACGCTGCCGACAACGGCTGGTACTGCGAACTATATACTTCAAACAGACGGTTCTGGAAATACAGCATGGGCCCCATATCCTAGCGGTAGTTCATCTGCAAACCCAACAGCAAGCATTGGGCTCACGGCTGTTAATGGCTCTGCAACGACCTTTATGCGGTCTGATGCAGCCCCGTATTTAAGCCAATCAATTGCTCCAACATGGACTGGAGCTCACATATTTAATAATACGCTTACCGCCAACAGCACAGTCACATTAGATCCTGCCAATGCTGCCGTTGATATCAGTCCGACCGGCACAGGTACCGTTACAATCAATCCAGCCACTTTGTCTTACATGGACAATGTTGTTATAGGGGGAACCACTGCCCAGAACGCAACGTTTTTCAATTGCGTTGCTCTGACCAATGTGACGTCAAATCAAACGTTAAGTTGTGCGGGTTTTACGGCAAGCGTTTTTTCAATTCCTCAAGTCCAAATAACTGGAGGCATGAATGTTGACACGTTTACAGTCACAACAGGCCCGAGCGGATTTACAGGCGGTATAACGACAGACACGTTGTCTGCATCAAGCACTGTTACGTTAAGTCCTGCCAATGCCAACGTGGTGTTAAGCCCAACCGGAACCGGATTAGTGACGATCAATCCAGCAACCGCTGGAACCATTAACAATCTGTCCATTGGTGCAACAACCGCCAGCACGGGTGCTTTTACAACCCTATCAGCATCTAGCACGACAACATTAAGTCCTGCATCCGCAAACGTGGCAATCAGTCCAACGGGAACAGGAACTGTCACGCTAAACCCTGCCACGGCTGGAACCATTAACAATCTGTCCATTGGTGTAACGACCGCCGCTGCGGGACGGTTCACAACGATCACGGCAACCGGCACCGTGACATTAAGTCCGGCTTCTGCCAACGTCGCAATCAGCCCAACCGGCACTGGCACTGTGACCATTAGTCCTGCTGGCGCTTTAACAATTAACCCCACTGCTGCAAGCACAATTAACAACGCATCCATTGGTGCAACAACCGCCAGCACGGGTGCTTTTACAACCTTATCAGCATCTAACACGACAACGTTAAGTCCGGCTTCTGCAAACGTGGCGATTAGTCCGACTGGTACAGGAACGGTCACAATCAGTCCTGCTGGTGCATTGACAATTAATCCAACCGCAGCCAGCACGATCAACAACGCATCCATTGGTGCGACAACCGCCAGCACGGGTGCTTTTACAACCTTATCAGCATCTAACACGACAACGTTAAGTCCGGCTTCTGCCAACGTCGCAATCAGCCCAACCGGCACTGGCACTGTGACCATTAGTCCTGCTGGCGCTTTAACAATTAACCCCACTGCTGCAAGCACAATTAACAATACGTCGATTGGCGTGACAACGGCTGCTGCGGGACGGTTTACGACAATCACCTCAACCAGCACAGTGACGTTAAGCCCCGCTTCTGCAAACGTGGCGATTAGTCCGACTGGTACAGGAACGGTCACAATCAGTCCTGCTGGTGCTTTAACGATTAACCCAACCGCTGCCAGCACAATTAACAATACGTCCATTGGTGCAACAACCGCCAGCACGGGTGCTTTTACAACCCTATCAGCATCTAGCACGACAACGTTAAGTCCTGCATCCGCAAACGTGGCTATTAGCCCGACTGGTACAGGCACTGTAGCAATCAGTCCTGCTGGTGCTTTAACGATTAACCCAACCGCTGCCAGCACAATTAACAATACGTCCATTGGCGTGACAACTGCTGCGGCTGGACGGTTTACTGGAGTCACCGTAACTGCTGGTACAACGTCAGTTGCGCCAATTTTATTAACATCTGGTACAAACCTAACGACTGCGACAGCAGGATCTATAGAGTATGACGGGACTGTAGGTTATTTTACTCCGTCATCGTCATCACGAAGCGTTTGGATGGCAGAGCAATTTCAAATTTTGACATCACCTTATACGTTAACAAGCCAAACCGCTGCTCAAAAACTTTTTAATTCAACTACAAACGGCGCTATTACCTTGCCTGTTGGAACGTATGAATTTGAGTGTGCGTTTTTTCTTTCGTCATTGTCTAGTACATCAAGTAGTTATGGGTTTGCGCTGGGTGGAACAGCAACAATTACTCAGTATTGGGAATGTTTAGCGGTTAAACCAGTTTCTTTTACAAGCGGAACTGCATTTCAATTTGGGTTTAATACAGCAGCAAATACATCAATTTGTCCGTCCACTGCAAACACGGTTGGTGTTGCAAAGGTTATTGGAATTATTAGTGTGGCAGGGACCGGTACAGTCATTCCGCAAGTTTCTTTAGGAATTGCGGCAGCAGCAATTGTCAACGCTGGTTCGTATTTTAAGATTCGTCAGATGGGTTCTAGCTCTGTTACTAACATTGGCAACTGGTCATAATTTAGGGCTCTTCTATGTCAAGTACATATTCAAGCAATCTTGGCGTAAACCTCATGGCGACTGGAGATCAATCCGGTAACTGGGGTAACGTCACGAATTTAAATGAAGGAACGCTTTTTGATCAAGCGATTGCTGCTTATGTATATCAGCCATTCGCGAATGCTGATATTACGCTTACAACATTGAATGGTGCCGATGCAGGAAGCAATACAACGGCAGGACTTATCTACGGTCAACCATCTCTTCCAGCATCTGCAGCAACTCCAGTTTCTGCTCGTAACATGTATATTGAGTGCAATGGCACTACTAATTATACGCAGAATCTGATCCTTCCGATCACGCCAAAGCTATATTACATTTACAATAACACGACATCATCTGCCGCAACGACATCAACAAGCGGAACAACGACAACTGTTGCAACGACTGCTGCAAGCGGAACTGTTACTACCGCGACAACTGGTACTGCAGGAACAGGGACTGTTGCAACAATATCGTTTGCTGCATTGTCTGCGGCCCCAATAATTGGATCTCAAGTGACGGTTTCTGGTGTCACTCCGTCAGGATATAACGGAACATTTACGGTTACTGCATCGACAACAACGTCTGTCTCATTTACTAGTTCTGCAACAGGAACACAAACAGTTGCTGGAACAATTAGATTTAACACTGCAACTATTTCTTTTGCCGCGCAGTCTGTTGCGCCAACCGTTGGTACAACAGTTACTATCTCTGGAGTCACCCCGTCTGGTTATACGGGAACGTATACGATCATTGGATCAACAACAACGACTATTACATATTCTCAGTCTTCAACAACTGGGCCACAGACTGTTGCTGGAACAATTGCATTTAACTATACGGCAACAGCAACCGTTAGCTTTGCGGCAATGGCCGTTGCTCCTCCTGTCGGATCGTCTGTAACAATCTCTGGTGTAACACCGTCTGGTTATAACGGGACATACACAATTACGGCATCAACAACAAGCTCTGTTTCTTTCCTTAGCGCAACAACTGGCTCACAGACAGTTGCAGGAACAATTGCATTCCCAACTGGCGGCGCCATTAAAGTCTATGCATCAAATGGCACAACGACTCAATCATCTAATTTTATTACGATTCCTATTGGTTACCGTATTGCTGTCGCCTGCAATGGTGCAACATCAAATCCAAGCATTGTCCCTGCCTTTAACTCCATCAGTGGAGGAACTGGGGCAAATGAATGGCTGTTTACGTTGCCTGCAACCAGTGGAACCGCAGGGCAGGCACTGACGACTAACGCGAATAACACAACAAGCTGGACTAGCGTTCAGGGCGTATCTCAGACCTATACAACAGTTTCAGGCAACGGAACGACTGCTGTCGTCTTTACTCGATACCACTTAAATAGCTTAGGCGGCGCCTTTACTCTAACAATGCCTGCTTCTGCTAGCGCAGGCGATTGGGTTCAATTTATTGATGTTGGTCAATACAGTGCAACAAATAATATTACCCTAGCAAATAATGGCCTTAAGATTATGAATAACTTGGCTAACATGGCAATTAACATTAATAGCGCGGCTTTTTATCTCGTTTACGATACAACCTACGGTTGGGTGGTTTCCTAATATGACAACACTTACTCAATTCTTCCCCGGCGGCGGAGCAGGCTCTACTCCGCAGCAAATTGTTACGTACACTTCTGGAACAGGCTCTGGTACTGCGGCTTATATTCCCTACTCGTCAACAACTAACGCGGTCTTTGTTGGAACAATTACTGGGACAACTCTAACTGTTTCTTCAGTTACTTCAGGAACGATTGCAATTGGGCAATGGATATCTGGAAGCGGAGTCACGACCAACACACAAATTACGGCTGGTAGTGGGTTATCATGGACTGTTAGCGTTTCTCAATCTGTGTCATCAACAACGATTACTGCAGTCATTTATAGCTCATGGTGCCGAGTAACACTAGTTGCAGGCGGCGGCGGCGGCGCCGGCGGAGCTGCCGCTGCTTCTGGAAGTCGTTATGGCGGTTGTGGAGGAGGAGCCGGGCAGACTGTTATGTATTGGGTGCGAGTGACTTCTCCAACAACATGGATTGTCGGATCTGGTGGGTCTGGAGGTACGGGAGCTATTTTCAGTCCAACTACTGCAGCAACTGCTGGCAGTAACGGAAGTAATACGACATTCGGCCAATTAGTTTCTATTGCAGGCAGCGGCGGATCGCTTGGCGGATCTGCAGGAAATATCCTTGGATACGGCGGCCAATTTGCAACTGTCGGAGGATCATTAACTCCACCAGCAAATGCCGTAAATACTGCTGGCATTAGCAATAGCGTTGGCGGTGCAGGCGGAACTGCAGTCAATGGAACTACTGGCAATGGATATGCTGGCGGATGCGTTGGTCAACCAACCCCAACGGGTACTGGAGCATTTAGCCTGTCTGGTTCAGCATCTGGCGGATCTGGAGCAGGTTCTGGTGCAGGCGGAGGCGGAGGCGGAGACAGCCAATATGGAGCCGGTGGAGTTGGTGGTTCTGGATCAGCAACTAACGGCGGAACTGGCGGCGCAGGATCTGCAGGTAATGGGTACGGTGGTGGCGGTGGCGGTGGTGGCGCTTCTGGATCTGGTGGATCCGCTGTTGGTGGAGCAGCCGGTGCTGGAGCCGGTGGACTAATCGTTATTGAAGATTTTGGGAGTAATGCGTAATGAGTAACTGGGCATTAATCAATAATGGAATTGTTATATACGTTGTCCAACAGGATACTCAGCCAGTATTCCCTCCGTACACAGTGGTCAATGTAGATGATCAACCTCAAGTAAGCCCTAATTGGACCTATGATGGGACGGCATTTTCTGCGCCTGTTCCTGTTAGCACATGGATCATTACGAGCCTTTCTCTTAAAAATCGTTGGCCCCAGAGCGCATGGAGTGCAATGCTTCAGGCTGTTACAACAGATCCTGTGATTGCAAATTTTGAGAATTCACTAAGCCTTGCTCTGTATGTGAATCTGAAAGACCCGTCTTTGGCTGCTGCTATTCAGTACCTTCAAGGGTCATCAATTCCTGCTGACTATCAATTAACGTCAGTTCAGGCGACTGCAATCCTTGATACACCTGCTGCTATTTATGAAATACCACCCGGTTTCCCCGGATTTAACCCTAACGCGATAACTCCAATACCATCTTTGGAAACACCCTAAAAGGAAATATGAAAATGGAAATTAATTTAAAACTTACTGTTGATGAAGTGAACGTAGTTTTACAAGTGCTTTCAAAGGCGCCTTATGACATTTCTTCTCCGTTAATTGACAAAATTCGTACTCAAGGACTAGATCAAGTAAATTGTTCAAAGTCTGAAGAGCTTCCCGTTCTCACCGAGCCATAATGATTTTTAGGAAGAGCCATGACGCAAGATCACCCACTCACAGACAGTCAGATAGATGCGATTGCTGAAAAGGCTGCGCGTCGTGCTCTTCAGATCGTATATGCAGAAGTTGGCCAAGGGGTCTTAAAAAAACTAGCTTGGCTAGTTGGCCTTTGTGTTGTTGGCGCAGCCCTATGGCTTGCTGGAAAAAATTCGTTACCTACTGGTCGTTAAGGAGATTTATATGACATTTTGGAACACAATTAAAGAAACAACAGATGCGTTTTTTCATAAAAACCCAATCGGCAAAGCAATTGAAAAAGATGCATTGTTAGCATGGAACGAACTTGTACAAGTTGCTGAACATGATCTGAAACAAATTGCGGAACAGGTGGCTACCGCTGTCTTGGCGGTCCTTGCTTCCCCCGGCGCATTAAGCCCTCAAGCCATCGCCACTGCCGCAATTGCAGCGGGTATTGAAGCCGCAGTGGTTGGATTTAAAGCCGCAGGCCACGATGTCACTGTGCAAACGCTATCGACGCTGGCAACCACTGTTGTCAATCAATGCAGCGTGAAGGCGGCCTAATGGGCATCTTTACAGTCATCAAAAGTGTTCCGCAGTTCTTTGAGCTATTCAAAGAAGGGAAAGAAGTTGCAAATTCTGCAACGTGGAAGAACCGGACGATTGCCACAAACGCAGTGTTAGCTATTTTTGGTACGGCATTAGGTCTTGCAAAGGCGTTTGGGTATCCGCTGGAGTTAGACAATGGGACAGTACAAAATCTGGCTGCGGGCGTTGTTGCTTCTGTTGGCATCGTTAATGCCGTCATGCACTGCATTACATCGGCAAAGGTTGGATTGCCAGCCAACGGTGGGAGTAGCTCCAGCAGTTGATGAATGGGGAAGACCTAAACCTTCCCAAGACATGAAGGAGATAGTTGAGGATCATAAGTTTCCGTTAATTTTTGTTGGCATTGAGTGCTCAATGAGGTTGGGATGAATTACGTCATAATTACTCTGCTGCTGCTCATTCTGATTAGTTGCAATACAGGAAGGCCAGCACCTTGATTAATTCAAGAAATTTATCTGACCTCGTTCCTGCTGTAAAATTAAAAGTTGATCAGTTTATGGCATCGTGCGCGGCACATAATATTGACGTAATTATCACCTCAACGTATCGAGATATTGAGTCTCAGGATGCTTTGTACGCACAAGGTCGTACAGTACCCGGCAAGATTGTGACAAATGCCAAGGGAGGGTATTCTTTTCATAACTATAGGTGCGCTATAGATGTTGTTCCTATTGTAAATGGGAAAGCTGATTGGGACGGGTCTCATCCAGTTTGGGAACAAATTGGATCGCTTGGGAAGGAAGCTGGCCTTGATTGGGCTGGCGAATGGAAGACGTTTAAAGAGCTAGCGCATTTTCAGTATACGGGCGGACTGACTCTGGCTGATTTAAAGTCTGGAAAGCAGATAAAAGGGTAGAGTTTTATGTCAACTCCTAATACAAATGAATTGACCTACAACGGGTACGTTACTCAGATTGCTACAATGGCTGTCGTCAATACTCAGACAGTTAATGGCGTTGTACAGGGTGTGGACGCGGCATTCAATGCCATTATTCCTCAGATGCTGAACTATGCAGAATTACGCATACAAAGAGATCTAGACCTTCTTCCCTTACTGACAAGTAACACGTACACGCTTGCTAGTGGGGCCAATTTGCTTCAAATATCTGTCAATGATTTTGTGACTATACAAACTATCGGGGTTGTCTCTGGAACCTCAACTATTCCTGTCCTTCCAACAACTAAAGAATATATCCAAAACGTCTACAATGATTCATCCTTCACCTCAATTCCAGCATACTTTGCGATGGTTGGTGGAGACTCTGCCACCGGCGGAAATACGTATAACAACATTATTTTTGGGCCGTATTCTAACTCTTCCTATACCCTATCGGTAACTGGCACGATTCGCATGCCGTCTCTGTACAACAGCGCCACACCTTCGCTTGCATCAACAAATACGACTTTCATTAGCACATATCTGCCTGACCTTCTGATCATGGCAAGCATGATATATATCAGCGCATACCAACGTAACTTTGGCAGGATGTCTGACGATCCTTCAATGGCTCAGAGCTATGAATCTCAGTATATGGCCCTATTGCCAAGCGCAAGCAAGGAAGCGTACAGAAATAAGTTTCAAGAGTCCGCGTGGTCATCGACATCGACCTCACCTGTCGCGACTCCGACAAGGTAATGGTCCGTGCCACACTCATCAATTAAACTTATACCGGGGCTTGACCAGAACGAAACTCCAGCACTTAATCAAGCTGGAATTTCTACGTCAAACCTAATTCGGTTTATACCAGACAGGAACGGAATCGGCCTAATCCAAAAATTGGGCGGATGGACCAAGTTCTATGGCAGCCAAATAGCCTCTATTGTTCGAGGCCTATGGGCTTGGGCAGATACAAATTCAAATTCTCACCTTGCTATTGGAACACAAAATATTAGTAATACTTATACGGCACAGTTGTCGGTTATTACAAATAATTCTCTGAAAGATATTACGCCTCAAGTATCGACTGACAACATTTCTCCAAACATTACGACCACTTCTGGAAGCTCAATTGTCCTTGTCATAGATACGACAATTAAGAACATTACACAATATGATTCTGTCTACATACCGACCCATATTAGCGTTGGTGGCCTAATTCTGTTTGGCCTATATGCCTGTGATCCAGATGGGTATACGAGCGTTAATGGCACGAGTTACACAATTTTATCTATCAACTCTCTTGGAACTGCCCTTCCGGCTCCAATTACGTCCGGTACTGCTGTATTCACTGGGTCTATTTCTGGTACTACTTTGGGGGTTAGTTCCGTCACTAGCGGAATCATTTCAATCGGCCAAGTCCTAACTGGAACAGGAATAACGGCAGGAACTGTCATTACTGCAGGTAGCGGATCCTCATGGACTGTAAGCCCGTCACAGACCGCATCGACAACGACAATAACGGGCGTTGCAGGCAACGCATCATTTACTGGCGCCATCACTGGAAATGTCTTGACAGTTTCTGGAACTGTCGTAGGGACAATCAAAGTAGGTCAAGTAATTAGTGGAACTGGAGTGTCTCCGGGAACAATGATTTTGTCTGGAAGCGGATTGACTTGGTACTTAAGCATTTCGCAAACGTCTGTTATTTCTGCTGAGGCAATGACCGCTTCTACAACAGCTATTGTTGCCCTATTTAAAACATCAACAAATGCAACAGAAGTTACCGTAACCCTTCCAAATCATGGGTACTCTGCTGGAAGCACATATCCAGTCCTTGTGCCTACGACTGTTGGCGGCGTTACTTTGTACGGAAATTACATCGTACAGCTTGTTAAAGATGTTAGTAACTTTACAATTAATGCAAGCACAGTCGCTACATCATCTGCAAGCGCCTATATTAACAACGGTAACGCGCAATTTACGTACAACTTTGGTTTTGGATCTGCACCAACATCTGTCGGTTGGGGTATTGGGCCTTGGGGTCTTGGGACTTGGGGTAACGGTCAAGCCTTGAGCCCGTCTGGAGGAACAGCTATTCCAGCCACCAATTGGACAATGGACAATTGGGGAGAGATCTTATTGAGCTGTCCTACGGCTTCTCAAATTTCATTAGCAACGACAGGTGCTTCAGGAACAGGTAGCGTTGGTTCTTTAAGCTATACTGGAGCTGCTTACGTAATTCCTGTTGGTCAGATAATTACAGTCTCAGGGGTGACTCCTTCCACATGGAATGGGACGTATACGGTAGTCTCTGCTGCGACTTTTACGGGGTCTATTTCTGCAACGACATTAACAGTATCTGCTGTATCTTCTGGGACGATCGCTATCGGCCAGATCATCAGTGGGACCGGCATTTTGAGCAATACCAGTATTGTTTCCGGTAGTGGGCTGTCTTGGACAATTAGTTCTTCACAAACTGTATCAAGCACAACGATCACTGCGCTGTCTCAAAATTCAGTGTACTTTGCTTCAACAGTTACTGCTGCACAAACAGGTTCTGGAACAATATCAATACAGAGCGCACCATTCCAACCGATTTACCAATGGGAGCCCGTGACAAATAGCCTGACCGCAACGGTTATACCGCAAGCTCCCCCAGTCAATGACGGTATCTTTGTTGCTATGCCACAACGGCAAATCATTGCGTGGGGCTCAACTTTCACTGGCGTACAAGATCCGCTTCTAATTCGCTGGTGCGATGTTGATAACTACGGATCATGGATCGCAAACGTCACAAATCAAGCAGGTTCATACAGGCTGTCAAAAGGATCCAAGATTGTTGGATGCATTCAGGCATCACAACAGGGTCTTGTGTGGACTGATATCGGATTATGGTCAATGCAATATATCGGGCAGCCGTACGTGTATTCGTTCAATGAGATCGGTACAGGATGTGGCTTGATCGCAAAGAAAGCCGCTGCTTCTGTTAATGGATCAGTCTATTGGATGGGGCCATCGCAGTTCTTTACACTCTCTGGAGGCGGAGTACAGCCTGTTCCATGCCCTGTTTGGGATGTGATATTCCAAGACCTTGACACAACAAATCTAGACAAGATACGAGTCGCTGTTAATTCACGTTTTGGCGAAATATCGTGGTTTTATCCAACCGTCAGTGATGGCGGTGAGATAAATGCCTACGTTAAATATAATGTTTACTTGCAGCAATGGGACTTTGGCGTACTCAGCCGCTCAGCGTGGGTTGATCAGTCTGTTCTTGGGCCGCCTATTGGAGCAGATCCAAGCTCACTATACTTGTACCAGCATGAGACTTCGACAGATGCAGACGGGTCACCGTTGCGTGCCAGCTTTCAGACGGGTTACTTCACAATCTCTGATGCTGATATCAAAATGTTTATTGACGAGGTCTGGCCAGACATGAAATGGGGATATTACGGTAATACGCAAACAGCGGCCGTCAATATCACGTTCTATACTGTTGATTTTCCAACTCAGGCAACAAGTGATGCTAGTTTCATAGGATCGATTTCTGATACTACATTGACAGTAACTTCATTAATATCGGGAACAATCGCCGCTGGCCAATTTATTAGCGCGCCGGGCGTTACCTTAAACACAACCATTGTGAGTGGTAGTGGGTCAACATGGACTATCAGCAACTCACAGACTGTTGCAAGCACAACGATTACAGCAACAAATGGTCTTGTGTCTGTGTATGGTCCGTATGAAGTGACTTCAAATACGCAATGGTTTAGTCCTAGATTCCGTGGCCGACTTGTTTCAGTCGGTATTTCTAGTAACGATCTTGGAAGCTTTTGGCGAATTGGTAATATTCGCTATCGAAGCCAACCTGACGGTAAATACTAATGAGCGCATCACTAAGTGACATTCTGACGGCATTAAAAAATGGTGTCGTTGCCATCAACGGATTAAATTCTGAGTTCACGACATTTACCAATAATGTTGGAGCGCCTACTCTTTTAACTCGAGCGTCTGCAACGACATCATATGCGACTGTCTATACTTGCCCAGCAGGTGTTGTTACGTATGTAACAGATATCAACATTTGCAATACAACGGGAGCGGCTATTACCGCTTACGTTTCACTCGTTGCTTCTGGCGGAACGGCAGGGGCTAGTAACGCAATTTTTTACAACACTAACATTCCTGCATATAGCACTATGCAATGGACTGGATCGCAGGTATTAGGATCTGGCGGAACAATTCAAGTTTATTCATCATCAACTGGCTGCACAATCAGTATTTCTGGAGGAGTATCCTAATGACAATTACTGTCTACCCTTCAATAGCAGGAGCAACAACTTCTGTATCTACTGCCCCGTGGTATATGCAAGTTTCGCGTGGGCAAGTCTCCGGCTGTTCGGTAGTCAATATCTTTGGCTATAATTCAGCCGCAACTACAACAGCTTGCTTGCTTTGGGAATTAGCCAACGTGCCAACTCAGTACGTCTATCCTACGGCAGCAGTGCAGCTCTCGATTGTTAGCAGTAGTGCATCAGATACATCAGCTAAGAGCGTCTTAATTTCTGGACTTGACAGTGGTTACAACCAGATTAGCGAAACTAAGACATTAAATGGAACTTCTGCTGTCACAACAGTCAATAGCTACCTTCGAGTCAACTCAATCATTATGACCAATGCATCCAATACAGGAGACATTACAGTAACGAGTTCGTCTCCCTCTGCGGGTAACGTGGTAGCCAAAATCAATGCAGGGGTTGGTAAAAATCAAGCAGCACTTTATACTGTACC